>JACDJC010000456.1_pt1 | contig 47777 bp, 43 predicted proteins | sample 7454191 | NCBI WGS metagenome assembly JACDJC01 (sample SAMN14253291, study PRJNA609438) | sludge metagenome | isolation source: sludge after 25d culture with pyrite and EDTA | collected 2018-12-20
GCGGAGATCCGGCCCGATGATCCTGGCGACCCCGAGCTCGTGACGGTAGCGCGTGAGGGCGCGGGCGCCCGCCATGAGCCCGAACGTCATCAACCCGTCGAGTAGAGGGATGGACCTGGGGACAGCGATGCTGTTACCGAATAGGGCTTGGCCAACGATGCCGATGAGGACCACTGTTGAAGCCAGCAGGACGAGACTGCCCAGGTCCCGGAAAGTCAGGGCGGTCCATGACCTGTGGGGGAGCCCTATGATCAGGGCCAGCAGCGTTTTGAGAGGAACCAAGACCGCCAACGCGATCAGCATGGGACCGGCGGGCCCGAAGTCGGCCTCGTAGCCGAGCGCGAAGGCGAGGGGAGTAGCGGCGAGGAACAGCAGGATGTCCACCAAGAGCTTGACGGCCGGCCTGGCCGGCAACCGCCTCATGGTGTCTCGATCAGCACGGTCGTCGCCACCGTTCGCAGGGGTCATCCGTCTGTGACCGACCGTGGAGTGCGGTGCGCGGCAAGGGAACCCAGCCGATGCGAACCCTTGTGCGTTCGGCGTCGGCACCGAACCAGGCCGGAGATGGGCTGGGTTTCAATCGCGTCGAACACCCTCCCATCTTGCCATTTCGGTGCCGCCCTTCAGGCCAAGGAAGCCGACGTCGACCTGCCGCTCGAGTGGCGTGAGCACCTCACGGTGGCAGGGTTCGAGGTTGGCCAGACCGGTACGCCGCCTAATGCCGTTCGAGAGCCCGCGCCTCACACCCCATAGAACTCCCGGTACCACGCCACGAACCGCTTCACGCCCACGTCCAGCGGCGTCTCCGGCTTGAAGCCCACGTCGGCCACCAGGTCGTCGACGTCGGCATAGGTGGCGGGCACGTCCCCCGGCTGCATGGGCAGGAAATTCTTCTCCGCCTCCACCCCCAGCTCCTCCTCGATGAGCGCGATTAGCTCCATTAGCTGCACGGGTTGGTTGTTGCCGATGTTGTAGAGCCGGTAGGGGGCGTTGCTCGTGCCCGGGTCGGGGTCGGCGCCGCTCCACTGCGGGTTCGCGGTGGCCACGTGATCGGCGGTGTGCACGACGCCCTCGACGATGTCGTCGATGTAGGTGAAGTCGCGCTGCATGTCGCCGTAGTTGAAGACGTCGATGGGGCGCCCCTCGAGGATGGCCTTGGTGAAGAGGAACATGGCCATGTCGGGGCGGCCCCAGGGGCCGTAAACGGTGAAGAAGCGCAGTCCGGTGGTAGGCAGGCGGTAGAGGTGCGAGTACGTGTGCGCCATCAGCTCGTTGGCCTTCTTGGAGGCCGCGTAGAGGCTGAGTGGATGATCCACGTTGTCGTGCACGCTGAAGGGCACCTTGGTGTTGGCGCCGTACACGGAGCTGGACGAGGCGTAGACGAGGTGCTCCACGTCATGGTGGCGGCACGCTTCGAGGACGTTCACGAACCCGACGAGGTTGCTTTCGACGTAGGCGTGCGGGTTGGTGAGCGAGTAACGCACCCCGGCCTGGGCGGCGAGGTTGACCACCACCTGCGGCCGCGCCTCGTCGAAGACGCGCGTGAGGGCGGCGCGGTCCGCCAGGTCGAGCTTCTCGAAGCGGTGGCCCGGGTGGCGCGCCAGCCGCGCCAAGCGCGCCTCCTTGAGGCTAACGTCGTAGTAATCGTTGACGTTGTCGACTCCCACCACGCTGTCGCCCCTTGCGAGGAGGCGTTCCGCCAAGTGGTAGCCGATGAAACCCGCGGTGCCGGTGACCAGGAAACGCCTGCCCGCCATCACAGGCTCCAGTACTTGAAGCCCGCGGGCAGCTTGGCGCCCTTGAGCACCGACTTGACGTCGGCCACGATGCCGCCCGGCTTGACCAGGCGCGGGAGTTCCTCGAGCACCAAGGTGTCGAAGCCGCGATGCGCCACCGCGATGATGAGGGCGTCGAGGTCTTGGAACTCGCTCAGATCCGCGAGCTCGACGCCGTACTCGCGCCTGGCCTCGGCGGCGTCGGCGATGCCGTCGTGGACCACGGCGGTCACGCCGTACTCCGCCAGCTCCTCAAGGATGTCGGGCACCCGGCTGTTGCGCAAGTCGGGGACGTTCTCCTTGAAGGTGAGGCCGAGCACGCCCACGCGCGCGCCACTGATGCGGCCGCCGGCCGAGGCGAGGAGCTTGACGACCTTCTGCGCCACGAACGCCCCCATGCCGTCGTTTATCCGGCGGCCGGCGAGGATGACCTGCGGGATGTAACCGACTTCCTCGGCCTTGGTGGTGAGGTAGTAGGGGTCCACCCCGATGCAGTGGCCGCCCACCAGGCCCGGGCGGAACGGCAGGAAGTTCCACTTCGTGCCGGCCGCCTCGAGCACCTCCAGGGTGTTGATGTCCAGACGGTCGAAGATCATGGCCAACTCGTTCATGAGGGCGATGTTTAGGTCGCGCTGCGTGTTCTCGATGACCTTGGCCGCCTCCGCCACCTTGATGCTGCTGGCACGGTACACGCCCGCCTCGATGATGGCGCCATACACGCCGGCCACGCGCTCGAGCGTTGGGGCGTCCTGACCGGCAACGACCTTAACGATGCGCCTCAAGGTGTGTTCCTTGTCGCCGGGGTTGATGCGTTCGGGGGAGTAGCCGAGGGTGAAGTCGATTCCGGCCTTCAGCCCCGAGGTCTCTTCGAGGATCGGACCGCAGAACTCCTCGGTCACGCCCGGGTAGACGGTCGACTCGAAGACCACCACCGCTCCCCGCGTGAGGGCCCGCCCGACCACCAGGCTGGCGGACGCCAGGGGCCCAAGGTCGGGGCGCTTCACGGCGTCTATGGGAGTGGGAACGGCGACGACGAAGAACGTGGCACCCTCGAGGTCCGCCTCGTCCGCCGTGAACTCCACGGTGGTGCGCGCCAACTCTTCCGGCGGCGCCTCGCCGGTCGGGTCGTGGCCCGCCCTGAGCCGGGTGATCTTGGCGGCGTCCGTATCGAAACCCACCACGCCCTCGAACGCTTCGCCGAAGGCGAGCGTGACGGGGAGGCCCACGTAACCCTGGCCGATGACGGCTATGCGTTCGGCGGCGTCATGCGTTGTCGACACGAGTAGACCAACTTTCTGCGCGCGGCCGACCCCCGACCGGGCGAACGACACTCTATCGGGGAGTTAGCCCCCGCGTTTGCGCCAAAACTCACGGCCTGAGCGTCCATCGCGGTCGGCTCTTCGATCCAAGCGCAACAAGGCCGAACGAGCCTCACGCGGAGACCCGCCGGCCTACGCACCGGCAACACTAAGCCGCTAACGGCCCTGAGGCAACCAGTCGCCGTTGTCGGCGTGCCACACGCTGAGGCTGCTCGGTTCGAAACGCTCGAGCGCCGAGCTGGCGTCGGCCTGTTTCTCCGTGTTCGTGTACACCGAAACGAACGTGCGGGTGTCGGGCGTGCCGCTCGGGTGCTCGGGGGGCTCGGGGTGCGGGAGCGGACTGTTGAAGATGAAGCCCGCCAGCGCGAACGCGAGGCCGAAGACGCCCCCGCCTATGACGGCGGCCCAGAAAGGACCCACGGCCTGCGCTTGCTCCTTGCCGAACAGGTCGACGAGGCCCGAGCCCATCAGGAGGCCCAGGAAACCGCAGCCGAGCATCCCCGCCACGAAGCCCAGGACCGCCCCGTTGGCGGGCGGCACCTCACCGCGCTCCATGACGTTCGGATCGGCCTGGCGCTGGGCGCGCAGCACGTCGTCGGACGCGCCGGCGACCAGGCTGACGTCGTCCGACCCGAAGCCGGCGCCGTAGAGGGCCGCGGCGGCGTCGCGGGCGGCGGACGGGTGGTCGTACTGGGCGGTAACGGTGACGCGCGGCTCGTGGCGGTGACCGCCCGCGCCGGCAGAGGCACTGGTGTGCGAAGTTTCGTCGACCATGGCGCTCCTCTCGCTACCCATGCGCGCCCCGCTGGGCAGCTCGCCGCTGCGGGGGGCCTTGCAGGTCGCGACCATGATAGCGCCATTCACGCGCCGGCGGCGAGCCAGGTGCCGCAGCGGTTGCCGCGCCGCGAGCCGAAGCCACGTGCGACGGCCCCGCACCTCGAGCTGAAGCCACGGGCAACGGCGCCGCGCACTGCCCGCCGCCGGATCGGCATGATGCGATGATGAGCCACGTGACCGAACGGAAGAGCAGCCGCCGCGGGGCCATGACCTTGATGGTCGGGACTCTCGCGAGCCGCGTGGCGGGGCTCCTCAGAAACTCGCTCCTGGCCCAGTTCTTCCCGACGGCCGTCATCGACGCCTTCGTGACCGCCTTCAAGGTGCCCAACCTGTTCCGCGAGTTGCTGGCCGAAGGTGCCCTCACCAACTCCTTCATCCCGGTCTACAAGCGCCTCGAGCCGGAGGAGGGCCGCCGCATGGCCGGGGCGCTCCTCGCGCTGCTGCTCATCGTCAACGGCCTGCTCCTCGTGGGCGCCTACCTCAGCGCGCCTTTCCTGGCGCGTCTGCTCATCTCGGGCGCAGGCAACGTGGACGTCGAGCTGACCACCCGGCTGGTGCGGATCGTCTTCCCGTTCCTGCCCGCGATCTCCCTATCGGCCCTCGCCATGGGCGTGTTGAACGCCGAGGAGCGCTTCCTCGCGCCCGCCTGGGCGCCCGTCGCACTCAACGTGGTGACCGTCACCCTCATGGCCCTGTTCCCGGGCCAGGCCGTCATGTTGGCCGTCGCGCACGTGGTGGGCGGCTTGGCCCAGCTCGTCGTGCAGGTGCCGGTCCTGGCGCGCTCCGGCCTCCTGCCGCGGGTCACGTCACTGTGGCACCCGGCGCTGGGGTCGGTGCTGCTGCTCATGGTGCCGTTCGCGTTCACGGCCGGCGGCCGTCAGGTGCTCAACGTGGTGGCGTCCAACGTGATAACGAGCATCGACGCCGGCGCGCAGGGCGCCTTCTACCTCGCGGACCTGTTCTTGAGCCTCGCCCTCGGGCTCTTCAGCATCTCTCCCGCGCTGGCCTACTACTCGCGGCTGTCGGAACACGCGGTGAAGGGGCCGGAGCAGTTCGCGGCGACGCTGGCGGAAGGCCTCCGCTTCATCACTTTCCTGACGGTACCCGCGGGCCTGGCCCTCGCCCTGTTGGCCGCGCCGGCCGTGGACGTGGTGTACAACTGGCGCTCGCTGCTGGGCGCCCCCATGGACGCGCAACTGCGCGCGTTCACGATCGCGGCCACCATGCCGCTCGGTTTCGCGGTCTTCCCGATCGGGGTGTTCAACCTGCTCATCCGCACTTTCTACGTGCGTGGCCTGGTGCGAACCCCGGTGCTGTTAGTGCTGTCGTTCCTGAGCATCCAGGGGCTCTTGTACTGGACCCTCTCGAAGGTGTGGGGCATCGCGGGCGTGGCGTGGGCCACCGCCTTCACGGCGTGGCTGCAGGTAGCGGTCGCGGCGTTCCTCGTGGGTAGGCGCGAGGGCTTCGGCCTGGCCGCGTGGCTCGCTGACTCGGCCAAGGTGTGGCTTGCCGCGGGGGTCGGGGTAGGGGTGGCGGCGCTGACGTTGGCGCTGCTGCCCCTCGGCGCCGATTGGTGGGGCCAACTGGCGCGCGTGGCGCTTGGCGGGGTGGTGCTGCTGGCCACGTTCGCCGTCGCCGGCTACGCGCTGAGGCTGCAGGAAATCGCCGCGCTCGCTAGGAGGCTGCGGCGACCACGGTGATGTGCGAGGTGCGGCTCGGCGTGAGGCCTGACGCGAGGCGCGACACGAGACGCCAGGTGAGGCCTCTGCCGTGAGGCCCGAGGTGCGGCCCGCCGCCTAAACGCGCTTGAAGACGACCGCGGCGTTCTGCCCGCCGAACGCGAAGTTCGTGGAGATGGCAACGTCGACCTGCTGCTGGCGCGCCTCGTTGGGGACGTAGTCGAGGTCGAGCTCGGGGTCCGGGTCGAGGTAGTTGCGCGTAGGCGGGAGCACCCCGTGGAAGAGCGCCTGGACGGTCGCTATGGCCTCGATGCCACCTGCCGCGCCGAGGGTGTGCCCCGTCATCGACTTGGTGGAGGAGGCGGGAGGCACGCTCTCGCGGCCGCCCCAGACGGCCTTGAAGGCCAGGGTCTCGTTGAGGTCGTTAGCGGGCGTGCTGGTTCCGTGGGCGTTGATGTAGCCGACCTGGTCCGCTGACAAGCCGGCATCGGCCAGGCCGCGCTTTATGGCGGCGATGGCGCCCGTGCCGCCCGGGGCGGGTGCCGTGACGTGATACGCGTCGGCGCTCGAGCCGAAGCCGACGACCTCGGCGTAGATGCGGGCGCCACGCTTAACGGCGCGCCCATACTCCTCAAGGATGAGGATTCCGGCGCCCTCGCCCGCCACGAAGCCGTCGCGGCTGGCGGTGAACGGGCGGCTGGCGGTCTCCGGGCTGTCGTTGCGGGTGGAGAGCGCCTTCATGACGGCGAAGCCGCCGATGCCCATGGGTGTAATCGGCGCCTCGGTGCCGCCCGCGAAGACGACCTCGGCCTCGCCACGTTGGACCATGCGGTAGCCCTCGCCGATGTTGTGAGAGCCGGTGGCGCAAGCCGTGACGACGCTGGAGCTGGGGCCCGTGAGGTGGTAGCGCATGGCGATGTGCCCGCTCGCCATGTTGACTATGAGCATGGGGATGAAGAACGGGCTGATGCGCATGGGGGAGCGCTCGAACCTGACCTTGGACTGGGCCTCCCAGGTATCGAGGCCGCCGATGCCGGAGCCCACGCACGTGCCGCCGATGTCGCCGGTGACGTCCTCGGCAGTCAACCCCGCGTCCTGCAGGGCGAGCTCGGCGGCCACGAGCGCGAACTGGACGAACCGGTCGAGCCTCTTGGCATCCTTGCCGGTGAAGTACTGGTCCATGTCGACGTCGACCTGGCCGGCGAACCTCACGGACAGGTCACTCGCGTCGAACAGCGTGATGGGTCCGATGCCGTTCTTCGCTTCGTGCTGCGCGCTCAAGAAGCCGGCGGCGCCGACGCCGATGGGGGTGACGGGCCCAACTCCTGTGACGACTACTCTTTTCATGGTCACTCCCACGTTAACGCGCGGGGAGTCCCGGACTAGTGACTTGGCCCGCGGGCGCTTTACCCTCGCCGCTCGCGCAAGGTCGCTTGCCGGTGGCGCCTACTGCTTGTCGGAGATGAAGCGGACCGCGTCACCGACGGTGCGGATGCCTTCGGCCTCGTCATCGGAGATCTCGACCCCGAACTCGTCTTCCAGGCCCATGATCAACTCGACGACGTCGAGGGAATCGGCGCCCAGGTCATCCATGAAGCGCGAGGCCTCGGTGATGTCGCCCGGGTCGGCGTCGAGCTTGTCGGCAACGACGTCCTTGATCTTCTCCAGAATTTCGTGCTCGTCCACGGTGTTCCCTCCTCGGCGTCGGCATCGAGCCGCGCCATTGTCGTACTCGTCTTGCGGGAGTCTAGCACGGGTTCTACCGGCGTCTTCCTGTGTTTCTTGCGGCGCCATGGGCCGCGGCCGAGCGCTTCCGGGTGGTCCGGGAGCGAGAGGCCTTGCAGATGCTAGTGCATGACCATCCCACCGTCAACCACCAGGGTCTGACCGTTGATGTACGCGGCGTCGTCGGAGGCCAGGAAAGCCACCGCGTTGGCAACGTCGGCGGGCGTTCCGAAGCGTCCTGCCGGGATCTCCCTGAGGTAGGCGCTCTTCAGCTCCGGCGCCAGCTCCGCCGTCATGTCGGACTCGATGAACCCCGGCGCCACGGCGTTGACGGTCACGCCCTTGGCGGCGTACTCGCGCGCCAACGCCTTGGTCAGCCCGATGAGGCCCGCTTTGGCCGCGACGTAGTTGGCCTGGCCCACGTTGCCACGCAGGCCCACCACCGACGAGACGTTGATCACGCGCCCGAAGCCGGTCCTGAGCATGCCCCGCAACGCCCCACGAGCCAGGTAGAAGGCCGCCGACAGGTTCGTGTCGATCACGCTCTGCCAGTCCTCGTCCTTCATGCGTAGCGCCAGCGTGTCCTTGGTGACGCCGGCGTTGTTCACGAGCACGTCGAGGGCGCCGAAGCGTTCCGTGACCGCCTTGACGAGCTCCTGGCACTGGCCGGGGTCCGCGACGTCGGCCGCGAACGCCTCGGCCTGCCCTCCTGCGGCGCGGATGGCCTCGACGACCTCGTCGGCCGGCCCGGCAGACCTCACGTAATGCACGGCGACGTCCAACTGGCGCCTGCCGAACGTCTCGGCGATGGCGCGGCCCAGCCCACGGCTGGAACCGGTCACCAGTACCACCCGCCTGCGCTCCCCGCTCATCCGGCCGCCTCCTCGCCGACGGGCGCCACGGCGGCGGCCAACGACTCGGAGTCGGTGACGGCCATGCCGAGCGCGCCGGGAAGGATGCGCTCCAGCAGGCCGGTCAGGACCTTGCCGGAACCGAACTCCACGAAGCGCGTGGCGCCCATGGCGCGCAACTTCTCCACGCACTCGACCCAGCGCACGGGCGCGGTCACTTGTTCGACGAGCAGACGCCCCGCCGCGGCGGCTTCGGCGATGGGCTCCGCGGTCACGTTGCTGACGACGGTGATCAACGGTTCGCCGAAGCTCACCCCTGCGAGGTCGACGGCGAGCCTGTTGGCGGCCGGCAGCATGAGGGGCGAGTGGAAGGGCGCGCTCACCTTGAGGGGTATCACGCGGCCACCCCTGGCCTTGAGCGCCTCGGTGGCTCGCGCCACGCCGCGCGCCGTGCCGGAAACGACCGTCTGGCCGGGGGCGTTGAGGTTGGCGATGGCCACGAGGGCGCTGCCCGGTTCCTCAGGGCCGACGGGCAGCGCCGCCAGCACCTCGCGGATGTCCTGCTCGCTCAGCTTGAGGACAGCGGCCATGGCGCCCTCGCCCTCGGGGACGGCCTCCTGCATGTACTCGCCGCGCTTTCGGACGAGTTGCACCGCCGTGCCGACGCTCAGGCTGCCCGCGGCGACGAGCGCCGTGTACTCGCCGAGCGAGTGTCCGGCGGCCAGCTGGGGCTCCGCGCCCTCGGCCTCGAGATAGGCGGAGTAAGCGGCGACCCCTGCGGCCACCAGCGCCGGTTGCTGGTTGGCCGTCAACCGCAGTTCCTCGGCGGGGCCTTCCCACATGAGCTGGAGGAGTCCCGGCAGCGCCGCTTCGGCCTCGTCCAGCACGAGTTTCGCCGCCGGCGACGCTTGGTAAAGCTCGCGGGCCATCCCCACCTCCTGGGAGCCCTGGCCGGGGAACAGCGCGGCTACTTTCTGCGTCACGCGGGGCCCCAGGTGAGGACGGACGACGCCCAGGTCAGTCCCGCCCCGAACGACACCAGGAGGAGGTTGTCGCCCACGTTCACCCTGCCGTCGGCGACGGCGTCGCGCAGCGCCAGCGGGATGCTGGCGGTGGAGTTGTTGCCGTACTCGTCCACGGTCACTACGACGCGTTCTCGCGTCAGACCCAACCGCTCGCGCGCGGCCTCGATGATGCGTAGGTTGGCCTGGTGCGGCACGAAGAGCGAGATGTCGTCGACCGTGAGACCCGCCTTCTCCAGCGCCTCGATCGTGGCCGTATCCATCACGCGCACCGCGAACTTGTAGACCTCACGGCCGTTCATGTACAGCGTCTCGGAGAGGGGCGTGCCGCTCGGCAGGCACGGGGCCACGGCGCGCTTGTGGAGCTGATCGGCGCCCGAGCCGTCGGCGCCCATGATGACGCTCTTGATCCCGTACTGCTCGGGCACGGCCTCGATGATCACGGCGCCCGCCCCGTCGCCGAACAGCACGGCGGTCGAGCGGTCGTTCCAATCGATGATCTTGGTCAGCGCCTCGGCGCCGATGGACAGCACGCGCTTGCACTGCCCGGACTCGACCAGGCCCCTGGCGATCCCGACCGCGTAAAGCCAACCCGGGCAGGCAGCCAACAGGTCGAAGGCGCCGGCAGACAGCTTGAACTTGTCCTGCACGAGCGCCGCCGTGGACGGGAAGAGCGCGTCCGGGGTGTTGGTGGCCAGGATGACCATGTCGACGCCGGCGAGGGCGTCGTCGCCGTGGCGGGCGAGCAGGTCCTCCACGGCCCGGAACGCGAGGTCGGAGGTGAACTCGTCGTCGGCCGCCAGGTGGCGGCGCTTGATGCCCGTCCGCGAGGTGATCCACTCGTCGGAGGTATCCAGCATCGCCTCAAGGTCTTGGTTGGTGACGATCTTGGCGGGCGCATACGCGCCTAGTGCGGTTACGCCCGCCCTGGTCTTCGCTTGGCTCACGCAGCACCTGCTTGTGGCGCGGTCGCGGGCTCAGCAAGGCGACCGGATGACGAAAGGACGGCCGTGGCCGTCCTGGTGGGGCCCCTCGGGGCCTTCGGGCTTTGGCGCAGCAGCCAGTTCGAGCACCGGCCGAGCTGCGGGAACCTCAAGCTTCCGCCACGACCTGACGGCCGGCGTAGCTGCCGCACTCGGGGCAGACCACGTGCGGGGGCTTCATGGCCTTGCACTGGGGGCAGGCCACCAGCGTGGGCTCGCTCAACGCGTGGTGGGAGCGCCGCGAATCGCGGCTCGAGCGCGACGTGCGCTTCTTGGGTACCGGGTGTTTAGCCATCTCGTCTTGACTCCTTCTGGTGGGCTCGCGGTTCGCGCGAGTGGTGAGTGGTGGTGCGGTGGCGGTTCCGTGACGGTCGCGGCGCTGGGCGCGTCCGCGGGCGGCTCAGGCCCGCAAGTCCAGGTCCTTCAGTGCGGCGAACGGTGAGACACCTTCCTCGACCACCTCGGCGTCACGCTCTCGCGCCAGTTCCGGGTGTTCGTTGAGGTTCACGCCGTTCTCGTTCAGACCGAGGCAGTCGGGCCGGCAGAGCACCGTGATGGGCACTTCTATGGCCAGGAGCTCGGTGAGGAACGCGCTGAAGTCCACGGTGGTCGAGCCGAAGACGAGCAGTTCGTCGTCGCCCTCGTCGCCCTCCTCGTCGAGCAGCAGCGGCAGATCCGACGGCCGGTACTCCATGGGGTAGACGAACGAAGCCCTGACCTCCGTATCCACGTCCTCGAGGCAGCGCCGGCACTCCATGACGACCGTGCCCTTCACCGAACCCTCGAGCACGAAGTCGTCGTCGCCTCCGGCGTTTATCGCGGTCAGGCGCCACTCCAGAGGGCCCCTGAGGCGCATGCCGTCGGCCTCCAGCAGGGCCTCCGCGGGCTCCAGCAGCCCCTCGCCACGCACGTCGAGCGGAGCGCCCGGCGCTTGCTGGAGTAGGGGGGCCAAGTTGAGGGTTGCCGAACCGCTAGACTGCATCCCTTGAAAGTATAGGCCGGGGTGGGGGGATGTCAAGGTAAGCGGCCACGAAGGGGCCGCTCCGAGTCAAGGTTATGCTCGGCCGCACATGTTCCTCGTCATTCCGGCAGTCGACATCCAGCAGGGCCGCGCCGTCCGCCTGTTCGAGGGCGATCCCGAGCGCGAGACCGTCTATTTCGAGGACCCCGTGGAGGCGGCGGCCAAGTGGGACGGCCTGGGAGCCGAGTGGATCCACGTGGTCGACCTCGACGCCAGCCTCGGCCGTGGCGACAACACCGGCCTCGTTACGCGCCTGGCCGCGAGCGTGAACGCCAAGGTAGAACTGGGCGGCGGCGTGCGCAGCTTGGAGACGGCGAGGAAGTGGCTGGGGATCCTCGACAGGGTGGTGCTGGGCACGGTGGCCATCACCCGGCCCGAGGTCGTCAGTACGCTCGTGACAGAGTTCGGGCCGGAGCGCGTGTGCGTGTCCATCGACGCCCGCGCCGGCCGTGTGGCCGTTCGCGGCTGGGCCGAGACGACCGAGGTCGACGCCCTCGACCTGGCCCGGCGGGTCACGGCGTTGGGGGTGACGCAGGTCATCTATACCGACGTATCTCGCGATGGCACCATGCTCGGCGTCGACGAGGAGCCCGTGGCGCGCATGCGCGACGCGTTCCAGGGCAGCCTCGTCGCCGGCGGTGGTGTCGCCACCGACGCCGACCTGGCGACTTACGAACGCCTGGGCCTCGAGGGGGCGATCGTCGGCCGGGCCCTGTACGAGGGAAGGATCAGCTATCCCCGAACTGCCTGAGGTAGAAACGGTGCGCCGCGAGCTGGCGCCCTGGCTCACGGGCCGCGAACTGCTGGAGGTGGAGCTGCTGGCCCCCCTCGGGCCCAAGTACGTGGGCCTGCCGCGGGCCCTGGGCAGGCGCGTCGAGTCGGTCGGGCGCCGCGGGAAGTTCCTCCTCATGCCGCTGTCGGGCGGCCTCGAACTGGTGGCGCACCTCGGCATGACGGGCGTCATCGCCATGAGCGAGCCCAGCGAGCGTCAGGCCGGCTACGTGCGCGTTCGCGTGCGACTGAGCGGCGACGCGCCGAACGTCCTCTACTTCCTCGACCCCCGCCGCTTCGGCCGCTTCCTGGTCGTCGAGCAGGGGCAGTACGAGACGCTGCCGACGCTGGCGTCGCTCGGGCCCGAGCCGCTCGAGCCGGAGTTCACGGCGGCGGGCTGCGGCGCGGTGTTGGCCCGGTCGCGCATGGCAGTGAAGGCGTACCTGTTGAGCCAGCGGCCCGTCGCCGGCGTGGGCAACATCTACGCCGACGAGGCGCTGTGGCGCGCCCGCGTGCACCCCCTCACCCCTGCCGCCGCGCTAAAGCCGGAGCAGGTGGCGAGGCTGCACCACGCCGTGCGAGAGGTCCTGAGCGCCGCCCTTGCCGCTCAGGGCACCACGCTGTCCGACTACCGCACCGTGCGGGGCCGGCCCGGCGAGTACGCCAAGGAACTCGACGTCTATGGCCGGGGCGGCGAGGCCTGTCCCGCCTGCGGCGCCACGCTCGAACGCCTGGTGGTGGCGCAACGTGGGACCACCTACTGCCCGGCGTGCCAGGCGTTGCCGCGCGGGGGCAGCCGGCGCAACGGAAGCTCGGGCGGCGGAAGCTCGGGCGGCGGAAGTTCGGGCACCGGAAGCTCGGGCGGCGGAAGTTCGGGCACCGGTAAGGCGCGCAACCGAAGCCCGCGCGAGGGAAGCTCGCGCAGCCGGAGCCGGAGCCGGAACCACACGTCGGCGGACGGGGGGAGGGGTTGAGATGGAGTCGCCCATGAACAAGAGTGCCAGCCTCGACATCCAGGTGCGCTTCGTCGACACGGACGCGCTGGGGCACATAAACAACGCCGTTTACGCCACTTACGCCGAGCTGGGGCGCGTCGAGTTCGTGCGCTCTCTCGACCTGCCACCGGGTGGGTTCATCCTCGCGCGCCTGGCGATCGATTACCGCCTCCAGGTCCGCCTCGGCCAGCGCGTGCGGGTGGAGACGTGGGTGGAGCGCATCGGCACCAGCAGCGTGACCATGCGGCAGGTCGTTCACGCCGACGACGAACCGGCCGCCGAGATAGAGGCGGTCGCCGTGTGGTTCGACTACGACTCCAACCGCCCCGCACCCTTCCCCGCGGAGGCGCGGCGGGCCTTCGAGGAGTACAGTCGCGCGCAGTAGCGCGCCGGCGCGGGACGGACGTCCCTGGCGGTGCGGGTCGTGGTCGGCGTAACCTGGCCGTAAGCGGAAGGGGCGTAGGCAGCAGAAGGGCCTCGCCGGGTTGTGCAGATGAGCGAGGCACCTGCCCCGGACCGCGGTAGAGCTTCCGGGCCTCCAAGCAGGCCAAGAATGCTCTTCGGATGACACCGGGAGGCCCCCCGGTTCCGGAGGCCCGGAAGCTGGTAACCAAGGCAGTACCGGCGCCGACGCCGCGCGAATGCGTCGGCGCCGTTTCGTGCCGTGAATTCTCTGGGGGCCACGCTCGGCTCGCTGGTAGGATGTCGTCGTGCCGCGCGTCGAAGAGGCAAGCCACCAGCGCGTAGTCGTGGTGACGGGAGCGTCCACCGGCATCGGGCGCGCCACCACGTTGCTCCTGCTCGAGAAGGGCTACAAGGTCTATGCGGGGTTGCGCTCCGCGGCGGACGCCGAGAGCCTGATGTCCGAGGCGGGCGCGGCGGCGCAGCGCCTCAGGATCCTGGAGCTCGACGTCACCAACGAGGAGCAGACCGCGGGGGCGGCGCGGCTCGTCAACCAAGAGCTGAACGGGGGCCACTTCCATGGCCTCGTGAACAACGCCGGCATCGCGGTGGCCGGCCCCATGGAGTTCTTGCCTCTCGACGATCTGCGGCTTCAGTTCGAGGTCAACGTCATCGGACAGGTGGGCCTGGCGCAAGCGTTCATGCCACTTCTTCGCGAGCGTCCGGGCCGGCTCGTGTTCGTCGGGTCGGTCTCGGGCCTCATCGCTTCGCGGTTGCTGGGTGCCTACGCCGCTTCCAAGTTCGGGCTCGAGGCGGTGGCCGACGCCTTCAGGCGGGAGCTGCTGCCTTACAAAGTGCGCGTCTCCGTGGTGGAGCCGGGACGCATAGCCACGCCCATCTGGCAGAAGTCGCTGGTGGAGGGCCTCGACAGGATGGACCGCATGCCGCCTAAGTCCAAGGAGTACTACGGGCCGCTCGTCCAGGACCTTGTGGCCGGCGCGAAGTTCGCGGCGGAGCACGGCACCCACCCCGAGAAGGTGGCCCAGGCCGTTCACCGCGCCCTGTCGGCGCGCCGCTCCAGGACGCGCTACTTCGTCGGCTGGGACGCGCACCTCATAAACGTGCTGCGGCGGGTGCTCTCCGATCCGCAGATGGACCGCGTGGTGAGCGGGACCGGCCGCTGAGGCACGGGTAGAGCCCGAACACCCCGAACACCAAGCAAAGGGCGCGCGGACCCTTCTTCCGGGTGCTAACCTTCGGCTTGATCCGCGAGCTTGGAGGGGCCAACGGGGCTTCAGCCTGCCGCGGCGCGTGTACTCGACGACTCGGAGGATAGATGCGCAAACTCTTCGTCACCTGCCTGGCGGCGGTCGCCCTCTCGGCCGCCTACGCCCAGACCGCCTGGACCTGCCCCGCCGGCTATGCGGGCCAGACCCTCAACGTCTACAACTGGGCGACATACGTAGCTGAAGACACCATCTCGAACTTCGAGGCCGCGTGCGACGTTCGCGTCGTGTACGACACCTATGGCAGCGACGACGACATGCTCGTGCGCCTGCGCCAAGGTAACCCGGGCTTCGACATCGTCGTGCCGAGCGACTCGATCGTGAGGCTCATGATCGACGAGGGCCTCCTCGAGAAGATCGACCACTCCATGCTGCCCAACATGGTCAACCTCGACCCGCAGTTCATGGGCTTGCCGTTCGACCCCGCCAACGACTACACCGTTCCGTACCAGTGGGGCACGGTGGGCATCGGCTACAACACCGAGAAGATCCCCGAGATCACCTCGTGGGCCGACATGTTCGCCTACGACGGGCCAGTGGCCTGGCTCGAGGACACCTCGGCCATGATCGGCATGGGCCTCCTGATGATCGGTAAGGACCCGAACAGCGAGAGCGCGGCCGACATCGACGCCGCGGCGCAGTACCTGATCGACCACGGCGGCAACGTCGTGTACATCGCCCGCGACGACGGTCAGGAGATCCTCGCGCGGGGCGAGGCGGACGTGGTCGTCGAGTACTCGGGCGACATCTTCCAGATCATGGACGAGTGCGAGTGCGACACCTACGCCTACGTCATCCCGAAGGAGGGCACGAACTTCTGGGTCGACAACCTGGCCATCCCGAAGGGCGCGCCCAACAAGGCACTGGCCGAGGTGTTCATCGACTACATCCTCGACCCCCAGGTGGCCGCCGACATCTCCAACTACACCGCCTTCGGCACGCCCAACCGCGTCGCGCTCGAAGACGGCCTGATCGACCCCGACCTGGCCGATGACCCCGCCATCTACCCGAGCCCGGAAGCGAAGGAACACCTCTTCTTCGCCCTGCAGTCGGCTGAGCGCGAAGCGTTGCTCAACGACGCCTGGGACATGATCAAGATCTTCATCGGGCGCTAGCTACAGGACGCGCGAGGCGGCGGGCCGCGGACTCGAGTTCCGCGGCCGGCCGTCGCCTCTACGTCGCGCCCGCCGTCGCCTCTACGTCGGGCTCGCCTCTACGTCGCGCCCGCCGGCGCCTCCACCTCGCGCTCGCCGGTGCCTTTCCCAGGTGCGCCTCGCCCCGCCACCATCTCTCTCCAAGCAGTCCCTGTTACTATGTCGGTCACATCATGGCATCGGTTCCAGCTGTCCAGATCCGCAGCTTGGTCAAGGAGTTCGTAGACCCGCGCACGAGAAGTTCCGTGAGGGCCGTGAACGACGTCGACCTTGACATCCACGAGGGCGAGTTCTTCGCCATGCTGGGCCCGTCCGGTTGCGGCAAGACGACCACTTTGCGGGTCATCGCCGGCTTCGAGGAGCCGTCCTCGGGAGAGTTGCTCCTCAGCGGCCGCTCCATGCGCGGCATCCCGTCGTTCCACCGGCCCGTGAACACGGTCTTTCAGGATTACGCCCTGTTCCCGCACATGACGGTGCTCCAGAACGTCCTGTTCGGGCTGCGCATGGCGCGAGTGCCCGCCGCCGAGGCGCGCAAGAGGGCGCTGGAAGCGCTGGACATGGTGAGGCTGCCCAACGTCGAGGGGCGCAAGCCCCTGCAGCTCTCGGGCGGCCAGCGGCAGCGCGTCGCGCTGGCGCGGGCACTCGTCAACCGGCCGAGCGTCCTGCTCCTCGACGAGCCGTTGGGCGCCCTCGACCTGAAGCTGCGGCGCGCCATGCAGTTCGAGCTCAAGCGCCTGCAGCAACAGGTGGGCATCACCTTCATCTACGTCACCCATGACCAGGAGGAGGCGCTGACCATGGCGGACCGGATCGCCGTCATGAACTTCGGCGAGGTCCTGCAGGTGGGGCGTGCCGACGAGATCTACGAGCGCCCCATGGGCCGCTTCGTGGCCGACTTCATCGGCGAGACCAACTTCTTGGCCGGCGTGCTGGAGGGGAAGTCGGGCCCTAACGGGCGCGTGAGATTGGCAGACGGGACCGTCCTGGCGGGCGTGCTCCGCGACCAAGAGGTGAGCGTCGGCAGCGAAGTCGCCCTCGCCCTCAGGCCCGAGAAGCTCGCGGTGGAGAGCGCCGCCGCGGGCGACCTACCGCCGCTGGGAAGCAGCCACTCGGAGCTACCCGGAAAGGTTGCGGGCGTGCATTACCTGGGCACCGACGCGCGCTACCTGATCGAGGTGGCGGGCGGCGTCACGGTGATCGCCCGCGTTCAGAACCAACAGCACGGCTACGCCGGCATGCTGCCGGAGGGCACGCCCGTGCGCCTTACGTGGCTCACGGAGTACGGCTCGGTGCTCGCCTGAGGGTTCGTCATCTCGGGCCCCGCCCGCTCCCGTCTCCCGCCCCTGTGCAACCGCCGGGCCCGCGCTGGGCAGTTCCTCGTCCGCTTCCGGCAATATGATGAAGCCACCATGACCGTTCCTACGCTCGACCTCAAGGGTACGTACTTCGACTTCGGCTACGCGCATGGCCACGCGTTCCGCCGGCCCATCCGCGCTTACGCGGAGGAGCGGGTGGCGCTGGCCGGGGGCTCGGCGTGGACCGGGCGCGAGCTGAGCCGCGGGGAGGTTCTGGCCCTCGCCGACGCCTGCCTCCTTCACCACCGCGAGTACGCCCCCGACCTGGTGACCGAACTGGAGGGCATGGCCGCGGCCACCGGCCTGAGCCTCGCCGAGCTGATCGTCGTGGGCGGCTTCACGGATTTCATCGACACCGTCGCCGCCGCCAACGGCGCCCGAGGGGTGCTCGAGACGAAGGCGGTGGACGACTGCACGGCGTTCCTCGTGCCCGGGTCGCGCATGGCCGACGGCGTGGCGGCGTTCGGGCAGACCTGGGACATGCACGAGGGCTCCACCGAGAACATCGTGTTGCTGAGGGGGCGCCCTCAGAACGCGCCCGACTTCCTCACCTTCACCACCGCAGGCGCTCTGGCCATGATCGGCATGAACGAGGCGGGCGTCAGCGTGGGAATCAACAACCTCATGAGCGCCGACGGGCGCCCGGGAGTCACCTGGCCCTTCGCCGTCCGCGAGATGCTGAAGGCCGAGGACCTGGCCGGGGCCCTCGCCGCGCTCCAGCGCGCTCCCCTCGCCGGTGGCCACAACTACCTGGTGATGGACGCCACGGGGGCAGCGGCCAACGTCGAGGCCATGCCCACGCACAGCCACGTCGCTTACCTGGCGGAAGACGCCCTCGTTCACACGAATCACAACCTGCACGAGTCCACGCGCGCGCTCGAGCGGCCCCGCGAACCAGAGTCGCAGGCCGACTCCGAGGCAAGGTTGGCGGACGCCGAGCGGCTGCTGGACCGTCACGACCTGAGCATCGAGGCGCTGCAGGAGGTCACGGCGCACACCGCCAACATCTGCCACCGCGGGGAGGCGCCCCGCTTCGTGGGCACGTGCGGGGCCGTGGTCACGCGGCCGGCGTCGCGCGAGCTGTGGGCAGTCGGCGGCCGGCCCTCCGAGGGGAGTTACGAGCGCTTCACCTTGGAGCGAACGCCCACGTGAGCAGGGCCAAGCCGCGCGTGCGCATCGAGCACGCCCGACCCGAACACGCCGAAGCCCTCGAGGCCCTGCAGCGGACGTGCTTCCCGAACCTCGCGGCACACGAACTCATGACGCGGGCGCACTTCTTGGAGCATCAGGAGCGCTTCCCCGAGGGGGAGTTCGTGGCCATCGCCGCCGACGCCCCCGACGGCACGCCCCTGCCGCAGGAGCGCGTGGTGGGCCTGGGCTCGGGGTTCCTCATCGACTTCGACGTGCAGCGGCCGGAACACTCGTTCCACGACATCATCGCGGGCGGTACCTACGCGAATCACGATCCGAACGGCGCCTGGTACTACGGCGCCGACATCAGCGTGCACCCCGACTACCGCAATCAGGGTCTGGGGCGCGCCCTGTACGACGCGCGCAAGGGCCTCGTGAGGCGGCTGGGGCGCAGGGGGATCGTGGGCGGCGGCCAGCTGCCCGGCTACCCGCGCTACCGCGACGAGTTGACGCTGACCGAGTACGTGGAGCAGGTGGTGGCGGGCAACATCACCGACCCCACGCTCACGTTCCAGTTGTCCAACGGCTTCGAGGTCTACGGGATCATCGACGGCTACATCGAGGACGAGTACACCGACGATCGGGCCAGCTTCATCGTCTGGTTCAACCCCGACCTGCTCTTCCCCGAACCGGGCTGAGGCCACCAAGCCGGGCGACGCCGGCCGCTCACGGGCGTGCGCTCGCGGCGCCCGTTGCATTCCCGAGGCGGCGCCGTTGTATACCCCGGCCGGCCGCCTGGTTGACCGTCGCTCGGCCAGCCACTAAGCTTTACCTGATGGTGGTTAAACGTTTAACCAAACGTCTAACCACAGTTAGCACCCGGGACGAGGAGGCGCGAGCGGTGGCGAGCATGCGTGACGTGGCGGAAGCCGCGGGAGTGTCCGTCGCGACGGTCTCTCACGTGCTGAGGGGCACCAAGCGGGTGACGCCGGCCGTTGCGGCGCGCGTGCGGGCGGCGGCCGAGGCCCTCGCCTACGTACCCAACCGGCAGGCCAGCGCGCTGCGCACGGGCCGCACCGGCATCCTGGGCGTGCTCCTACCCGACCTAGGCAACCCGTTCTTCCCGGCCCTGCTGAACGCGGTGGAGGTGGCCGCGCGTGCCGCGGGCTACCTCGTGATGGTGCACGACACGGAAGACGACACCGAACTCGAGGCGCGGGCTCTCGAGCGGCTGGCGGCACTGCGGGTGGACGGGCTCGTGTGGGTGCCGGTTCACGACGCCGCTCCGAGCGCGCGCGACCGGGTCAGGAAGGCGGGCCGAGCACCGCGAGAAGTGCAACTCCCCGACATACCGCTCGTGACCCTCGACCGGCCCGTGGTGGAGCGCGACGCGGTCTTCGCCGACCACGTCGGCGGTGGCGCGCTGGTGGCAGCGCACCTGAAGGCGCTGGGCCTGACGCGCGTGGCCCTGCTGCACGGAGCCACCAACATCGCCAGTGCCCGCGCCCGCCGGCGCGGTTTCCTGGCCGAGTTCGAACCCGGCGAGCCCGTCTGGGAGGCCCAGAGCGGCTTCACTCACGAGCTCCCGGGCGCGGTGGTGCGCCTCCTGCGCAGGGGCGGTTTCGACGCCGTCGTCAGCGCCAACGACGCCGTTGCGGCGGGGGTGATCCGCGTCCTAAAGCAGGCCGGCGTCTCGGTGCCGCGGGACGTCTCCGTGGTGGGCTTCGACGACATCCCCTGGGCCAGGCTCGTGGAGCCGCCACTCACGACCGTGCGTCAACCGCTTACGGCCATCGGCGCGGCGGCCGTGCGGCTGCTCCTGGAGCGCATGGCCGACCCCGGCCGCGCCGCGCGCCAGGTGGTGCTCCCGGTGGAGCTCGTGGTCCGGGGCTCCACCGCCGCCAAGGAGCGCCGGGCGTCCGCGCGAGCCGGGGCAGAGGGAACCAGCGTGGCGCCGGTCGCCAAGGCCGCTCGGGCCAGGCCCGCGAGCGGGGTGAGCCGGCCGTGACGGCGCCGGAGAAGCTCGCTTCGAGCTCCACACAGGCCGTGCGGGCCTCGGGCGGGATCGCCGTGGTGGGCAGCGTGAACATGGACCTGGTGGTGCGGCTGCCGCGCCACCCACGACCCGGCGAGACCCTGATGGGCTCCGACTACACCATGAATCCGGGCGGCAAGGGCGCCAATCAGGCCGTGGCCGCCGCCCGCCTCGGCGCTTCCGGGAGCTTCGTCGGACGGGTGGGGAGCGACGAGTTCGGCCACAGGCTCGCGGGCGCGCTCGAGGAGGCCGGGGTCGACACCGCCGGCCTGGGCCGCAGCCAGGGGCCGAGCGGCGTGGCGTTCATCCAGGTCGACGAGCGGGGGCAGAACAGCATCGTCGTCTCGCCCGGCGCGAACTACGCCCTGTCGGCCTCCGACCTCGACGCGCCGGCGGCCAGGCGCGCCCTCGAGCGCGCCACCGTCCTCCTATTGCAACTGGAGGTGCCCCTGAACGTCACCTTAGCCGCCGCGGCCGCCGGCCGGCGCGCCGGCGCGAACGTCGTCCTCAACCTGGCCCCAGCCCGCCGGCTCGAAGTCGACGAGCTGAAGGACGTGAGCCTGCTCCTCGTCAACGAGCACGAGGCACGGATCCAGCTGGGCGCCGAGGCCGAGGGGAAGGGCCCCAGCGACTGGGCCCGCGCCCTCTGCGACTACGTTCCTAGCGTAATCGTCACCCTGGGGGCCGAGGGCGCCGTCTGGGCGCAGCGCGACGAAGATGGCGGGGCGAACGGTTCGGCGCGTTGGGGCCACGTGCCCGCCTTCCCGGTTACCGCCGTGGACACCACTGCCGCCGGCGACGCCTTCGGGGGCGCCCTCGCCTACTACTTAGACGAGGCGACCAGGGAGGGCCGCGCGGCCCCGCTGGAAGAGGCGGTGCGCTTCGCCAGCGCCGCCGGCGCCGTCACCACCACCAGGGCCGGCGCGCAGCCCGCCCTGCCAAGCCTCGCCGAGGTGCGGGCCCTGATGGCCCGGGAGGCCCGGGCATGATCGGATCCGCGCGAGACGCACTCCCCGGTGGCCCGGGAGGCGCAAACGTGACCCCCGCGCTCCTTCAGATGCAGGACATCACCAAGCGCTTCGGCACCTTCGACGCCCTGGGGGGCGTCGACTTCGACCTCCAGGCAGGCGAGGTGCACGCCCTGGTGGGAGAGAACGGCGCCGGCAAGTCGACCCTCATGAAGATCCTGGCCGGGGTTCAACCAGCCACCAGCGGCAGCATGAGCGTAGCCGGCGAGCCCGTCAGCTTCACCAGCGTGGCCGACGCACAGGCGCACGGCGTGGCGATGGTCTACCAGGAGCTGGCGCTCGTCGCCGAGCTCTCCGTGGCCGAGAACCTCTTCCTCGGCAACCTGCCGGCCTGGGTCAGCCACCGGCGGTTGGCCGAACGCGCCGCTCCGTTGCTCAAGCAGGTCGAGCTCGACGTCGCGCCCCTCGCGCGCACGGGCAGCCTCGCCGTGGGCGAACAACAGCTCGTCGAGATAGCCAGAGCGCTGGGACACGAACGGCGGGTCCTAGTGTTCGACGAACCCACCGCCGCCCTCTCCAGCGGCGAGACCGAGCGCCTCTTCCACCTCATCGCCTTGCTGAAGGAGCGCGGCGTGGGCATCGTCTACATCAGCCACCGCCTGGAGGAGGTCTTCGAGATCGCCGACCGCGTGACCGTGCTGCGCGACGGCCGCAAGGTGATCACCGCCCCCATGAGCGAACTGACGCCCGACGACGTCGTGCACGCCATGGTCGGCCGTGACGTCAAGCGCTTCACCCGCACCCCGACCCCCCACTTGGACGAGCAGCCGTTCGTGTTCGAGTTCGAGGACGTTGGCGTGGAACCGGCGAGCATCGCACTGAGGCCCGGCGAGATAGTCGGCCTGGCCGGCGTGGTGGGCTCGGGCCGCAACAGGGTGCTCTCCACCCTCTTCGGCGCCACCGGAACGGCGCGGCTGGGCGGGGAGAGGGTCCGGTCGCCGCGGCACGCCATCGACTCGGGCATGTTCCTGGTGCCCGAGGACCGCAAGCTAGCCGGGCTCGTCCTAGGCCTGACGGTGCGGGAGAACCTCACCATGGCCATCCTCCCGCGCCTCGTTGCGGCCGGGCTGTTCATGAACGCCCCCCGCGAGCGGCGCGAGGCGCTGCGCTGGATCGAGCGCATAAACCTGCGGCCACCCGAGCCCGAGAAGCCCGTGGGGGACCTCTCGGGCGGCAACCAGCAGAAGGTCGTGGTGGGCAAGGCCCTCGCGACCGAGCCACGCATCCTGCTGCTCGACGAACCCACCCGCGGCGTGGACGTCGGGGCCCGCAGCGAGATCTACGGCGTGATCGACGACCTGGCCAAGGAGGGCATGGCGCTGCTCATCGCCAGCTCCGACACCGACGAACTGGTGGGCCTCTGCGACAAGATCCTGATTTTCAGGAAGGGGCGCGTGACCTCCACGCTCGAGCGGCCCCTCGACGAGGGTGAGGTGGTTGCGCATGTCACTGGCGCGCGTCAAGTGGCGTGACCTTTTGGCCCGCTTCGGGCTGTTCCTGGCGTTCATCGTCATGGTGATCGTGCTGTCGCTCATCTCGGACCGCTTCCTCACCACGTCGAACGTCCTCAACGTCCTGAGGCAGATCTCGGTGAACGCGATCATCGCCTTCGGCATGACGGTCGTGATCATAGGAGCCGGCATCGACCTCTCCGTGGGCTCGATGCTTGCGCTGGTCGGCGTGATAGCGGCCATGCTCGTGACGACCACCAACATCCCGGTGGTCATCGTGCTGCTCATCGCCCTCGCCGTTGGCGGCGGCCTGGGCCTCCTGAACGGGCTCATCGTGGGCTACGCCGGGGTGGCGCCCTTCATAGTCACGCTGGCGGGCCTGACCATCTTCCGGGGCATGACGCTCGTCCTCACCGACGGCAGGCCCATCAGCGGCCTGCCGCCCCTATTCAGCAAGCTCGGCTACGGCACTTTCCTGGGCATACCCATGCCCGTCTGGATCATGCTCGCCGTGCTGCTCTTGTCGTACGTGCTGCTGCGCCACACCCCCATCGGCCGCGCCGTATACGCCGTTGGCGGCAACCCGGAGGCCGCGCGCCTGTCGGGCATCCCGGTGAGGCGGATCCTCACCTTCACCTACGTCTACTCGGGCCTCACCGTCGCGGTGGCCGCCATGGTCCTCACGGGCCGCCTGAACTCGGCGCAGCCGACGGCGGGCCAGAGCTTCGAGCTCGACGCCATCGCGGCCGTGGTCGTCGGCGGGACGTCGCTCTTCGGTGGGCGCGGGAGCGTATGGGGCACCCTTGTGGGTGCGCTCATCATCGGCGTCATCAACAACGGCATGAACCTGCTCAACGTCTCCGGCTTCTATCAACAGATCGTGAAGGGGGGCGTGATACTCGCGGCACTGCTTATCGACCGCGTCCTGTCGCAACGTAAGGGTTGAGGTGAGTGAAGCCCGCCCTCACACACTCGACATCGGGAAATCACGTGAGGGCGTTAGGTTATCGCTGGGCATCCGAGTTCACCGGTGCCCTGGAACAACACGGTTCGCGCCAAAGACCGCGGACCAGTCGGAGGAAATGCATGAGAAGGTTACTGTTCATCGCCATCGCCGCCCTGCTGGGTGCGAGTTTCGCCCAGACCATCGGCCTTTCACTCTCCACTCTCAACAACCCGTTCTTCGTGCAGGTGCGTGACGGCGCCCAGGCCGCCGCCGACGAACTCGGCCTCAAGCTCGTCGTCACCGACGCCCAAGACAGCGTGAGCAACCAGATCTCGAACATCGAGGACCTGCTGCAGTCGGGCGTCAGCGTGCTCATCATCAACGCCACGGACTCCGACGCTGTGGTCCCGGCCGTCATGGAAGCCAACACGCGCAACGTGCCCGTCATCGCGGTCGACCGCGGCATCAACGGCGGCACGGTGGCGTACTTCATCGCTTCGGACAACGTGGCAGGCGGCGCCCTCGCGGGCAAGTTCATCTGCGACAAACTCGGTGGTGAAGGCAACGTCGTCGAACTCGAGGGCATCGCCGGAACCTCCGCCGCTCGCGAGCGCGGGCAGGGCTTCAACGACTACCTCACCTCCAGCTGCCCCGGCCTGAAGGTCGTGGCGCGCCAGACCGCCAACTTCAACCGCGCCGAGGGCCTCGACGTCATGGAGAACATCCTCGTGGCGCAGCCCGACATCGACGCCGTGTTCGCGCACAACGACGAGATGGCGCTGGGCGCCCTCCAGGCCGTCCAGGCCAGCGGCCGCAAGATCTTGGTGGTCGGCTTCGACGCCACCGACGACGCCGTCGCCGCCGTGCAGGCCTGCACCATGGCCGCCACCGTCGCGCAGCAGCCCAAACTCCTCGGTGACGAGGCCGTGCGCGCGGCCAAGAAGATCATCGACGACGGCGCCCCCGCCACGACGCAGAACATCGCCGTGAGCCTGCAACTGGTCACGAACGACGCCTGCAACTGACGCTTAGCGCAGAACCGTTCGCCTCAGGGGGCGGGTCCGCCCGCCCCCTGCTTCTTTACACTCTCACGAGAGGAGCTCGAGATGAAGAGCGGCGGCATCTTGCACGCCGAGCTTTCCGGCATCGTGGCCGGCATGGGCCACGGCGACACGCTGGTGATCGCGGACGCCGGCCTTCCGGTGCCGCCCGGCGTGCGCTGCATAGACCTGGCCCTCAGGATGGGCGTGCCCGGTTTTCAGGAGGCGGTCGAGACCGTGCTAAGTGAGCTGGTGGTCGAACGCGGCGTCGCCAACGCCGAACAGCCCGCGGCGGCGCCCGCGGCGGCCGCGGCCCTCGAAGCCGCGTGGCCCCCTGAGGTGCCGCTCGAGCGCGTGAGCCACGCCGAGCTGAAGCAGCTGAGCGCCGCGGCCCGCGCCGTGGTGCGCACGGGAGAGGCGACGCCCTACTGCAACATCGTGCTGGTGGCGGGAGTGCCGTTCTGATGGCGCCCCTAAGCGTGCTCGTGATCGGCGGCACCCAGTTCATCGGCAAGCACTTCGTCGTCAAGGCACTCGAGCGCGGCCACGAGGTAACGCTCTTCAACCGCGGCTCGAAGCCGGCGCCGGCGGGCGTGGCGGAGCAGATAGTGGGCGACCGCAACACCGACCTGGCGAAGCTCGAAGGCCGCACCTGGGACGTGGTGGTCGACACGAGCGCCTACGTGCCGCGCCAGGTCCGCGAGGCGGCGGAACTGCTCGTGGCCGGCGTCGGCCGTTACCTCTTCATCTCCACCATCAGCGTCTACGCCGACCAGGACACGGCGGGCCTGAACGAGGACTCCGGGCTCCTACGCCTCGAGGACCCGGCCACCGAGGTCGTCGACGGGACCACCTACGGCGGCCTCAAGGTCTTGTGCGAGGAGGCGCTTGCCGGCGTCTACCCGGCCAGCAGCCGTCTGGTCGTGAGGCCCGGGATCGTGGTTGGCCCCGACGACCCGACCGACCGCTTCACCTACTGGCCCGTGCGCGTGGCGCGCGGCGGCGAGGTGTTGGCGCCAAGCGGCCCCGAACTGGCGCTGCAGTGGATCGACGCCCGCGACCTGGCCGACTTCATGGTCGGGGCGATCGAGCGCGGTGTTGCCGGTACCTACAACGCGGTGTGCGAGGCGGGCCGGTTCACCATGGGCGAGCTGCTTAACGTCGCTAAGCGCGTGAGCGGCGCCGACGCGAGCCTCACCTGGGTGAGCGATGAGTTCCTGTTGGGGCAAGGTGTGAGGCCCTTCGCGGACCTGCCCTTCTGGTTGCCGGGCGCCGAGGGCAACCTGTTCAAGGTCGACGGCTCGAGGGCCCACGGCCAAGGCCTGCGCGACCGGCCGCTCGAAGAGACCGTGAGAGACACGCTTCAGTGGCAGGCGGAGCGGGGCGATCCGGCGCTGAAGGTGGGCATGAGCGCGGACCGCGAGGCCGAGTTGCTGCGAGAGTGGCGGCGGCGTTGAGCAGGAGCGGCGTTGAGCGGGTGCGGTGTTGACCAGGAACGGCGTTGACCAGGTGCGGTGTCGACCAGGAGCGGCGTTGACCAGGTGCGGTGTTGACCAGCAGTGAGGACCCGCTCCGAGGCGTAAAATACTCGCCGTGTTTTCCGCCGACAGCCACGACCTGATCCGCGTGCACGGCGCGCGGGTCAACAACCTCAAGGACGTTAGCGTCGAGATCCCGAAGCGTCGCCTCACGGTGTTCACGGGCGTCTCCGGCTCGGGCAAGAGCTCGCTGATGTTCGACACCATAGCCGCCGAGTCGCAGCGGCTGATCAACGAGACCTACAGCGCGTTCGTGCAAGGCTTCATGCCGACGCTCGCGCGGCCCGAGGTGGACGTGTTGGACGGCCTGACGACCGCCATCCTGGTCGATCAGGAACGCATGGGCGCGAACCCCCGCTCCACCGTCGGCACTGTCACCGATGCCAACGCGCTCTTGCGCATCCTCTTCAGCAGGCTGGGCAAGCCGCACATAGGTTCGGCGAAGGCGTTCTCCTTCAACGTCGCCTCGGTGAGCGGGGCGGGTGCCTACACCTTCCAGCGCGGCGGTGAGACGAGGAGCGAGAAGCGCACCTTCAGCGTCACGGGCGGCATGTGCCCGCGTTGCGAGGGCACGGGCTCGGTCACCGACTTCGACCTGAGCGAGCTTTACGACGACGGCCTGTCGCTGAACGAGGGCGCGCTCAAGGTGCCCGGCTACAGCATGGACGGCTGGTACGGCCGCATCTTCCGTGGCTGCGGCTACTTCGACGCCGACAAGCCCATCCGTGATTACACCAAGAAGGAACTGCGCGACCTGCTTCACAAGGAGCCGACCAGGATCAAGGTAGACGGCATCAACCTGACCTACGAGGGGCTGATCCCGAAGATCCGCCGCTCGATGCTCTCGAAGGACGTCGAGGCCCTGCAGTCTCACATCCGGGCCTTCGTGGAGCGCGTGGTGACGTTCGCCGTCTGCCCCGACTGCGGCGGGACGCGGCTGAACGAGGCGGCGCGGTCCTCGAAGATAGAGGGCATCAGCATCGCCGACGCCTGCGCCATGCAGATCAGCGACCTGGCCGCGTGGGTTAGCGGGCTGGAGGAGCCCTCGGTGGCGCCGCTGGTGAGCAAGCTGCAGCAGACGCTCGACTCCTTCGTCGAGGTCGGCCTCGGGTATCTCGGCCTGGACCGCCCGTCCGGGACGCTCTCGGGCGGCGAGGCGCAGCGCGTCAAGATGATCCGCCACCTGGGCTCCTCGCTGACCGACGTGACCTACGTGTTCGACGAGCCCACCGTGGGCCTCCACCCGCACGACGTGAAGCGCATGAACGAACTGCTGCTGCGGCTGAGGGACAAGGGCAACACGGTGCTGGTGGTGGAGCACGACCCGGAGACCATCAGGACGGCCGACCACGTCGTCGACTTGGGCCCCGGCGCCGGCGCGAACGGCGGGACCGTCTGCTTCGAGGGCTCGGTGGAGGAGCTGGCAGCGAGCGACACGCTCACGGGCCGGCACCTGAACGACCGCGCGGCGCTCAAGCCGACCGTCAGGAAGGCCGTTGGGGCGCTGGAGGTCCGCGGCGCCAACACCCATAACCTCAAAGACGTGAACGTCGACATCCCCCTGGGCGTGCTGGTCGTCGTCACGGGCGTCGCGGGCTCCGGCAAGAGCTCGCTGATCGGCGGCTCGGTGGCGGGGCGAGAGGGCGTCGTGGTCATCGACCAGGGCCCGATCCAGGGCTCGAGGCGCAGCTACCCGGCCACTTACACGGGGCTCCTCGACCACATCCGCAAGGCGTTCGCCAAGGCCAACGGCGTCAAGCCGGCGCTGTTCAGCGCCAACTCCGAGGGAGCTTGCCCCACGTGCAACGGCGTCGGCGTCATCTACACCGACCTGGCGATGATGGGCGGCGTCGCCGCCGTCTGCGAGGAGTGCGAGGGCAAGCGGTTCCAGGCCGCCGTGCTCGAGTACACCTTCGGGGGCCGGAACATCGCCGAGGTGCTGGCCATGTCGGCCCACGAGGCGGAGGAGTTCTTCGGCTCGGGCGAGGCCCGCATCCCGGCGGCGCACAAGATCCTCGAACGTTTGGGGAGCGTGGGGCTCGGCTACCTCGTCCTCGGCCAGCCGCTCACCACGCTGTCGGGCGGCGAGCGGCAGCGGCTCAAGCTGGCCACCCGCATGGGCGAGAAGGGCGGCACCTACGTGCTCGACGAGCCCACGACCGGGCTGCACCTGGCCGACGTGGAGCAACTGCTGGGGCTGCTCGACCGCCTCGTCGACGCCGGCAAGTCGGTGATGGTCATCGAGCATCACCAGGGCGTCATGGCCCACGCGGACTGGATCATCGACTTGGGCCCCGGGGCGGGCTCGGGTGGCGGCCGGGTGGTCTTCGAGGGCACGCCCCAGGACCTGGTGGCGCAGCGCTCGACGCTCACGGGGGAGCACCTGGCGGCGTACGTCGGCCGCTGAGCCCGTTGGTGCGCTGGCGGGCGGGCTCGCCCGAAAATGGCCAGGCGTATCTCCAGGCACGGGTGCAGTCGAGAACGCCTAGGCGCGGCGGAACCTCTCCCAGGCAGACTGCTCGAGCGCGTCCCGGTGATCGGGGTGCGCTATCCCGACGAGGGCACGCGCCCGCTGCCGCAGGTTCTTGCCGTGCAACGACGCCACGCCGTGCTCGGTGACCACGTAGTTCACATGTGCCCGGGTGGTGACGACGCCCGCGCCTTGCTTGAGGTACGGCACGATGCGGCTCTCGCCCCGCTTCGTCGTTGACGGCAGCACGATGATCGGCTTGCCCCTCTCGGAGAGCGCCGCGCCGCGGATGAAGTCCATCTGCCCGCCCACGCCCGAGTACTGGTGGGTGCCCAGGGAGTCGGCGCACACCTGGCCCGTGAGGTCGATCTCGAGCGCCGAGTTGATGGCCGTAACGGCCGGGTTGCGGCGGATGACGGCCGTATCGTTCGTGTAGGCCACGTCCAGCAGCAGCACGGCCGGGTTGTCGTCGATGAAGTCGTACAGCCGGCGCGAGCCCATGACGAAGCTCGCCACCACCTTGCCCGGGTGGCTCCGCTTGCGCGCGCCGGTTATCACGCCCTGCTCGACCAAGTCGACGACGCCGTCGGAGAACATCTCCGTGTGCACGCCCAGGTCGGCGTGACCGGCAAGCGCCGCCAGCACGGCCTCGGGGATGGCCCCGATGCCCAGCTGGAGCGTCGCTCCGTCCTCCACCAAGCCGGCGATGTAGGCGCCGATCGTCAGCTCGAGCTCGCCGAGGGCGGGCCGCCCCACTTCCGGGATGGGGTCCGCCTGCTCGACCGCCAGGTCGATGTCCTTAACGTGGATGAGGCCGTCCCCATGGGAACGCGGCATGTTGGCGTTCACCTGCGCCACGACGTAGCGGGCCGACTGGGCCGCCGCCCTGGACGCGTCCACGGACACTCCCAGCGAGCAGTAACCGTGCTTGTCGGGCGGGGTGACGGTGATGAGCGCCACGTCGAGCGGCATTGCGCGGGAGCGGAAGAGGGCCGGCACCTCGCTCAAGAAGATCGGCACGTAGTCGCCCTGGCCGCGCGCCACGGCGTCGCGCACGTTCTTGCCGACGAACAGGGCGTTGACGCGGAAGGAGGCGGCCAACTCGGGGGCGGCGTACGGGGCGGGGCCCTCCGTGTGGAGTTGGACGATCTCGACGTCACGCAGTTCCCCAGCGCGCCCCGCCAGGGCCGTGATCAGCGCCCGCGGTGCGGCGGCGACGCTGTGGATGTACACCCTGTCGCCGGACCGGACGACCCGGACGGCCTCGGGCGCGGAAACGAGCTTCATGCGGTTCTCCTTCTGTCAGGCCTTCTCGCGGTTGCCCATCCGCTGCAGGATAAGCGAACCGCCCACCAGCACGATGGAGGCGAGGATCATCAGCGTCGAGATGGCGTTGATCTCGGGCGGCACGCGCTGCTTGAGCATGCCGTACACGAAGAGCGGCAGGGTGGTGGTGCCGACCCCCGAGTTGAAGAACGTGATGACGAAGTCGTCGAGCGAGAGCGTGAACGCGAGTAGCGCTCCCGCCAGCACGCCGGGCAGCAGGTTGGGGAACGTGATGCGCCAGAAGGTCTGCCAGTGGTTGGCGCCCAGGTCGCGCCCGGCCTCCTCGAGGCGCGGATCCATGCCCGCCAGGCGGGCCCTCACTACGATGGTCACGTAGCTGATGTTGAAGGCCACGTGCGCGATGACGATGGTGCCGAACCCGGAAACGAGGCGCACGCCCAGCAGGCCCTGCACGGTCTCGAAGACGATCTTGAAGAACACGGCGAGGGCGATACCTTGGGTGATGTCGGGGATGACCACGGGCAGGTAGAAGAGGGTGTCGAGGGTCTTGCGCCCCCAGAACCTCCCGCGCGCCAGCGAGAGGGCGAGCATGGTGCCGAAGGAGGTGCTCACCAAGGTGGCGATGCCTGCGACCATCAGCGAGTTCCGCACGGCCTTGAGGAGCAGTTCCGTCTGGAAGCGGGCCGCCTCGGTGCCGGCCGAGATGGTGCCGGCGAAGATGTTCTGGTACCAGCGCGTGGTGAAGCCGCGCCAGGTGCTCACGGAGTTGCCGTCGTTGAAGCTGAACACGATGAGCACGAGGATGGGAACCCAGAGGAACAGGTAGACGACGAACGGGCTGAGCCACATGCCGAAGCGCCCGGCACGGCGGACGCTCAGGTCGCGCCGGATCTTGCCGCGGCTCACCGCCACCTGCCGGGGCTCGAGGCTCGTCCTGGGCGTGGTCACGTGTCCTCCCTCTGCCCCCAGCGGGTGTAGACGAGGACGCCCACGAACACCATCGCCAGCAGGACCATCGAGATGGCGCTGCCCAGCGGGACGTTGCCGCGGCCGCCGAACTGGCTCTGGATGAGGTTGCCGATCATGAGGCCGCGGGTGCCGCCCATGAGGTCCGGGGTGATGTAGGCCCCGATGGCCGGGATGAACACGAGGATGCAGCCCGCGACGACGCCGGGCAGGGTAAGCGGGAAGATCACGCGCCAGAACGACGTCCAGTCGTTGGCGCCCAGGTCGTTGGCGGCCTCCACGTAGCGCCGGTCGAGCGCCTCGACCGAGGCGTAGATGGGCAGGATCATGAACGGCAGGTAGCCGTAGACGAGCCCCACCATGACGGCTCCGGGCGTGAACAGCATCTGGAGCGGCTCGCTTATCAGGCCGAGGCCCTGGAAGAGCCCGTTCAGGAGGCCGTCGCGCTGCAAGATCGTGATGAGCGCGTAGGTGCGCACGAGGAAGTTCGTCCAGAACGGCAGCATGACGAGGAAGAGCAGCATCATGCGCGTGGCCGGCGAGCGGCGCCGGCTGATGAAGAACGCCAGGGGGTAGCCGATGACCAGGCTGATGAACGTGGCGATTAGCGACACCCCGACGCTGCGCCACAAGACGGGCCCGAACACCGTGAAAGTCCGCTCGTACTGGGCGAGGGTGGCGGGCGACACGGGCTGACCGCCCGGCCCACGAGACATGAACGACGCCACCGCCACGAACACGAGCGGCACCAGGAAGAAGACCACGAGCCAGAAGGTGGCCGGCAGCGCCATGACGTAGGCGCGCGCCCTGTCGCCATGCACCTTTCCGCGCGTCACGAGGGGCCGCCGCAGCGGGGGGTCCCGGCCTGTTGCATCCGGGAAAGTCTAACCTCGGCGGCGCGGCTTGGGAACCGGGCACCAAGCCGGCAGTGAAACAGGGCTATGGTCGGAGGCCAGCACTAGTTGCCGGTGTCGTCGGGGCGCCCCGAATGCCGCCCGTGTCGCTCTGGCCACCTCTGACCGGCCGCTTCTCGGGCCCGACGCATGCCTAGTTCAGACCCTCTGTCAAGCCCCGCCGCTTCGCGCCGGGAACGGCGTTTGTGCGCTCGGTCACTCGGCCACTACTCGGGTCCGTGCTAGAGTCCTTGCAAACGAGTAAGAAGGAGAGTGAGAAACTTCAAGACAACCCTATAGTGTGAGTGAGACTGAATGAGCCATCGAAGATGGTCTCGGGATGCGAACGCTCTCGCGTAAAGGTTGTGGAGAAGCTCTTCCGGTCAGGGGCCGTACAGTAACCCTTCCCTAATCGTTTCAGTTTCCCCCTTTTACGGGCTCATATACCTCACCAGGCGTTGTATTGAAGCGACGTTATGGAAGGCACAGAAGCACTGGATTTCGCCGTCGTCAACACGGAGTTGAGGCATGGTCATGGCGTCTACGACGTCGTGCGGCTTGCCAACGGCTACCCGACGGATCGCTACGTGCACTGCATCAACCCCGAGGCGGTGGCCGAACAACTCGACCGCTTCCCCGAGGGACAGTTCGTGGCCATCACCTACGAGGATGGTAACGAGAAAGTCATAGGCATGGCGACCACCATGCGCACGGGGCGCTCGCCCGACGAGAGCCCGCTGCCCTGGTACGACGTCATCGGCTCGTTCGGCCTGCGCAACCACGACCCGGAAGGCGAGTGGTTGTACGGCGTCGAGATCGCCGTGCACCCCGACTATCAGCGGCGCGGCGTGGCCACGGCGCTCTACAAGGCGCGCCTCGCGCTCGTCGACGCCATCGGGCTCCGCGGTTGGTACGCGGGCGGCATGTTGATGGGCTACCACCGTTACCGCGAGACGTTCACGCCCCGCGAGTACGGCCAGCGCGTGATCAGCGGCAAGATCAAGGACCCGACCGTCACCATGCAACTGCACCGGGGCCTGGAGGGCCGCAGCGTGATCGAGGGCTACTACCCGGAGTGGCGCGCCGGCAACTCCGCCGTCTTACTGGTTCACGAACCCAGGCGCCCCGCCGAGCGCCGCGCCGGCCGCGGCAAGAGCGGCGCCCGCGTTCGACCCATCACCGCACCTGGTCACGCCGGGTAAGTAAGCACGGACACCGAAAATGAGCGGAACCGGGCGTAGGTCCTCGCACAACGACATGCCCAGCGAGCACGACGTCGACGTCTACGACGTGCTCGTGGTGGGCGCCGGCATGGCCGGCCTCGGCGCCGCACGCGCACTGTTGGACGCACGCGGAGAGCTGGAGGTCATGGTCCTCGAGGCCCGCGAACGCCTGGGTGGGCGGGCACACACCGACCACCGCTTCGCCGGCTTCCCGGTCGAGCTCGGTGCCGAGTTCATCCACGGGGAGCGCTCCATCGTCTGGAAGCACGTGGAGCGCCTCGGTCTCGAGACCGTTAGGTGGACGAAGGAGGAGGACTCCTGGGTTCGCCTGGCCGACGGCCGGCGCCTGAACATGCTCGAGGCGCGCGCGGCCGACCCGGCGCTCGAGGTCGCGCGCTCGTGGCACCTGCCGCCCTCCCGACCGCGCCGTCACGAGTCGTTCGGTGGGTACTTGCGCCGCCTCGGGTTCGACCACGTGCGCCTCGACTACGTCAGGCGCATGTACGCCAACGCCGCCGGCGAGAGCTTGCGCTTCCTCGACGCGACCTCCGCCCTGGAGGGCCTCCACCGCGACCTCGCGGACGGCGAGCAGGACCACCGCATCCTCGAGGGTTACGGCGCCGTCGTCGAGGCCCTGGGCGTCGGCCCGGAGATCTTCACGGGCACCATCGTGACGCGCATCGAATGGAACCAGGGCGGCGTCGTCGTGCACGATCACGAGGGCCACGTCTACCGGGCTCACACCGCGCTCATCACCCTGCCGCTGGGCGTCCTCCAGGCTGGGGGCGTCGAGTTCGACCCGCCCCTGCCCGAGAGCAAGGAACGCGCCCTGGCGGGCCTCGGCATGGGGCCCGTGGCCAAGCTCCTCTACCGGTTCGCCGACACCATCACCCCGGACGAGATCACGGCCGTTTACGCCGCCGGCAACCCGCCCATGTGGTGGTCGCCCTCGGCCGGGCACCCGACCACCGAGGCCGTCGTCTGGACGGCCCTCGTGACCGGAGACGGCGCAGTCGAGCTCATGCGCCTGGGGGAGGCCGACGCGCTCGAGCGTGGGCTCGAGGCGCTGCGAAGAGAGCTGGGACGCCCCGGGTTGCGGCCCCAGGCAAGTATGGTCGTCGACTGGACGACCGACCCGTTCGCCCGCGGCGGCTACTCGCACGTGAGGCCCGGCCATCACGGCGCCCGCGAGCTGCTGGCCGAGCCCACCCCGCCGCTCTACTGGGCCGGCGAGGCCACCGCGCCGGAGGCGCGCGCCGCCACCGTGCAGGGCGCCATCCTCAGCGGTGAGCGCGCGGCCGCAGAGATACTGCGGGCGCTCGACGAGCGGACCGAGGTGCTCAACGCCGCGTCGCTCAACCCGGCCTGAGCAACGCCGTATCATCGGGGAAAGTGATTGGAGCCAACATGGCCGAAGAGAGTGCAGCGCAAGATCACCTCGCGCCCGTCTGGTCGCACCTTACCCAGCTACGCCCCGTGCGCGGCTCGGGAGCGTACCTCTACGACGCGGCCGGCACCGAGTACTTGGACTTCACCTCGGGCATCGGTGTCACGAACACGGGCCACGCCCACCCGCGCGTGGTGGAAGCCATCAAGCGCCAGGCCGAGGAGCTGCTGTTCGCGCAGGTGAACATCACGATCAGCCCCGCCCTCGAGCGGCTGGCCGAGGCCCTCGCCACCGTGGTCCACCCGACGTTGAGCTCGTTCTTCTTCTCGAACAGCGGCGCCGAGGCGGTGGAGGCGGCCCTCAAGCTGGCGCGGCACGCTACCTCGCGACCGAACGTCATCACGTTCCAGGGCAGCTTCCACGGGCGGACGGGCCAGGCCATGGCCCTCACCACCTCCAAGACCGTCTACCGCCACCGTTACCAGCCCCTGCCCGCGGGCGTGATCGTGGCGCCGTTCCCCTACGCCTACCGTTACGGCTGGGACGAGGACACTGCCGTCGACTTCTGCCTGCAGGAGCTCGAGCTGATCCTGAAGACGCAGACGGCCCCCGACGAGACGGCCGCGTTCCTGCTCGAGCCCGTGCTTGGCGAGGGCGGCTACGTGCCCGCACCCAAGCGCTTCCTGCAAGGGCTCAGGCGGCTAGCCGACGAGCACGGCATCCTGCTCGTGTTCGACGAGGTCCAGACGGGCTTCGGGCGCACCGGCCGGTTCTTCGCGTACGAGCACTCGGGCGTGGTGCCCGACGTGCTCGTCATGGCCAAGGGCTTGGGTAGCGGCCTGCCGATCTCGGGCGTGGCTTCCAGGCCCGAGCTGATGGCCAAGTGGGAGCGCGGCACGCACGGCGGCACCTACGGTGGGGGCAGCACCGTGCCCCTCGCCGCGGCCCGCGCCACCATCGACACGCTGATTGCGGAGGACCTTCCCGGCAACGCCGAGCGCATGGGCGAGCGGCTTACGGCCGGCCTGCGCGAGCTGCAGCAGCGCTACCCGGTGATAGGCGACGTGCGGGGGCCCGGGCTCATGGTCGGCGTGGAGTTCGCCGGCGGGCCCGGGCTTGCCAAGCAGGTGCAGCAGGCGTGCCTGGCGGAGAGGCTCCTCCTCCTCACCTGCGGCGTCGCTGACCAGGTCGTCCGCTGGATCCCGCCACTGGTGGTGGGGCCTACGGAGATCGACGCCGGGCTCGCCGTCTTCGGGCGCGCCCTCGAGCAGGTGACGACCGAGCCGGTTGGCGCGGCGGAGGCGAGATGAGCGGCATCCGGCTGGTGACCGAGATACCCGGCCCCAAGAGCCGCGCGATGTGCGCGAGGCGCGACGCCGCCGGCGCCCGCGGCGCCTCGCGGCTGACCGACCTGGCCGTCGCCGAGGCGCACGGCGCCTACGTGGTGGACGCCGACGGTAACCGCCTGCTCGACTTCGCGGGCGGCATCGGGGTCCTGGCCGTGGGCCACACTCCCGAGAACGTCGTGAGGGCCCTGCAGGAGCAGGCCGAGCAGCTCATCCACATGTGCGCCATCGTCGGAACCTACGAACCGTACGTTGCCGTTCTCGAGGCCCTCTGCGAGGCCGCTCCCGGCGACTTCCGGAAGAAAGCCGTGCTCATGAACAGTGGCGCAGAGGCGCTCGAGACGGCCGTCAACATCGCGCGGGCGCACACCAAGCGCCAGGCCATCGTCGTGTTCGAGGGCGGTTACCACGGCAGGACGAACCTCACGCTGGGCATGACCAGCAAGTACGCCCTCTTCAAGAAGGGCTTCGGGCCGTTCGCGCCCGAGATCTACCGCCTGCCGTTCCCCGACCTCTACCGCCGGCCCGCGGGCATGAGCGAGGAGGCGTTCCTGAACGCCGCCATCGCCCAGCTCGACAAGGCCATGGTGGCGCAGGTGGACCCGGACGCCATCGCCGCGTTCGTCATAGAGCCCGTGCAGGGCGAGGCGGGCTTCCTCCCCGTGCCGCCGCGCTTCCTAAAGCGCCTGCGTGAGATCGCCGACGCGCACGGCATAGTGCTGGTGGCCGACGAGGTGCAATCGGGGATGGGCCGCACCGGCAAGCTGTGGGCCGTCGAGCACCTGGGCGTCGTGCCCGACCTCATCACGACGGCCAAGTCGTTGGCGGCCGGCATGCCGCTGTCGGCCGTCGTCGGCCGCGCCGAGATGATGGACGCCCCTCACCCAGGCGGGCTCGGCGGCACGTACTCCGGCAACCCCCTCGCCTGCGCCGCAGCGCTGGCCGCCCTGAACACCCTTCGCAGCGAGGCCTTCCTCGAGCGCGCCACGCGCGTGGGCGAGCGGCTTCGGGCCGGGCTCGAGCGCATCGCGGCGCGCCAGGGGCTGGTGGGCGAGGTGCGCGGCCTCGGCCCCATGCTGGCCATGGAGTTCGTGAAGGACCCCAATACCAAGGAGCCGTTCCCCGAGGTCGTCCTCGAGGTCACCAAGCAGGCGCTCAAGCGCGGGCTCATAGTCATCCGCGCGGGCCTCTACTCGAACTGCATAAGGTTGCTGCCGCCCCTCGACCTCACCGACGCCGAGATCGACGAGGGCCTGGCGGTGCTTGGCGAGGCGGTGGCGGCCGCGTGCGAACCCTACGCCAGCTCCGCCCCGGCGGGCGTGGCTTGAGGACGTGGGCGGCAACGAGCCGCGCGAGAAGGAGTTGAAGTCAGTGTCGAACGCTAGTTTTGGCGAGCGGTTCCCGCTCGAGATGTTGATCGGGGGCGAGTGGGTAGGCGCCGTTCGCGGCGGGACGTGGGACCTCGTGGACCCCGGGACCGAAGAGGTCGTTCAGCAGGTGCCGTTCGGCGGCGCGGAGGACGCGAGCCGCGCGATAGACGCAGCGGCGGCGGCCTACCCGGAGTGGGCCGCCAAGACGGCCTACGCCCGCGGCAAGGTGCTGGAGCGCGCCGCCGACTGGATCAAGGCGAACGTCGACGACCTCGCCCGCATCACGACGGAGGAGTCGGGCAAGCCGCTGGCGGACTCCAAGGGGGAGTGGCTGTCGGCCACCGGCTACCTGAACTGGTTCGCGGGCGAGGGCGTGCGCGTCTACGGCCGCACCGTGCCCGCGCAGGTGCCGGGACGGCGCATCAGCGTGGTGCCTCAGCCCCTCGGCGTGGTGGCCACCATCACCGCCTGGAACTTCCCCATCTACAACATCGTGCGCACGTGGGGCGCCGCCCTGGCGGCGGGCAACACCGTGGTGGGGCGGCCATCGGAGTACACGCCGCGCTCGGCCATGCTGCTGGGGCAGGCCCTGGCGGAGGCGGGGGCCCCCGCCGGCGTGATCAACGTGGTGAACGGCGACCCCGGCGCCATGGGCCAGGCATTCCTCAACGACGCGCGCGTTCGCAAGCTGGCGTTCACCGGCAGCCCGCGCGTGGGCAGGCTCCTCATGGACGGCGCCTCGCGCACCCTCACCAGGTTGGCGCTCGAGCTCGGCGGAAACGCCCCCGTCATCGTCTTCCCCGACGCCAAGGACCTGCCGCGGCTGGCCAAGCTGGCGGCGCGCTTCAAGGTTCGCAACGCGGGTCAGGTCTGCATCGCGCCGCAGCGCTACCTCATCCACGAGAGCGTGGTCGACGACTTCACGGCCCGCGTGGTCGAGGCCATGCGCGAGCTCAAGGTCGGGCACGGCCTGGAGGAGGGCGTGCAGGTGGGGCCCCTCATCAACGCCCGCCAACTGGTCCGCGTTACCGAACTCGTGTCGTCGGCAGCGGCCGGCGGCGCCAGCGTCGTGACCGGCGGAGCGGCACTCGACCGGCGCGGCTACTTCTACGAGCCAACCGTGGTCACGGGAGTGGAGCCCGGGTCGCCCCTCTTCGAGGAGGAGATCTTCGGCCCCGTGCTGCCGATCTCCACGTTCGGCAGCGCCCAGGAGGTCCTCGACAAGGCCAACTCCACCGAGTTCGGCCTGGCCGCGTACGTGTTCACTTCGGACCTGAACACCGCCATCGCCATGTCGGAACGGCTCGAGTTCGGCATGGTCGCCGTCAACGACTGGATGCCTGTGACCCCGGAGGCGCCGTTCGGCGGCGTGAAGGGCAGCGGCATCGGGCGCGAGACGGGCGCCGAGGGGATCCTCGAATACCTCGACCAGAAGGCCGTGTTCATCGGCGGGGTGGAGTTGCCCTAGTCGCTCCAGGGCGTAAACTAGACGCGGTAGATGGCCGCCGCGTCCTCTCGACCCGCTACACAACCTGACCCCGACGAGGTCCTCGCCCGCGTTCGGCGCACCATGCGCCTCTCGTTCGTCGAGGGCAGCGTCATGCAGCTCTTCCTCAGCTGGACGTCGGGCAGCGTCCTGGTTGGTTACCTGTTGGCGCTGGGGGCGTCGCCCACGCACATCGCGTTCGTGGGCAGCGTGCCTTTCCTCGCCCAGGTGGTCAGTCCGCTGGGCGCCTGGGCCGCGGAGGTCCTCGGCGGCCGGCGCGCACTGACCGCGACGCTGGGGGCCATCGGCCGCGCCAGTTGGATCTTGGCGGCCTTCCTGCCACAACTGAACGTCCCCGATGCGTTGCGCCCTACGCTGCTCGTGGCGCTGGTGTTCTTCGCCAGCGCCTTCCAGGCGGGCGTGGGCACGGTGTGGACGGCGTGGATGGGCGACGTGGTGCCCGACGACCACCGCGGCCGCTACTTCGGCATGCGCACCGGGGTACTTGGCGTGGTCGGCATGCTCGCGACCTTGGGCGCGGGCGCGTTCCTCGACCGGGTGGCGGCGCCCCTGTCGTTCCAGCTGGTGTTGGGTGTGGCCATCCTGGCCTCTTTCGTGTCGGTGGTCCTGTACTTCTTCCACTACGACCCGCCGACCGAGAAGCGTCGGGTGTCGCTCGCGCAGATCGTTGCCATCCCTTACGGCGACCGCAACTTCAGGCGCTTCCTCGCGTTCGCCATCTACTGGCAGTTCGTGGTCATGCTGGGAGCGCCGTTCGTCATCCCCTACTTCCTGGAGGAGCTCAGGATGAGCTTCACCCAGGTGGCCTACTGGAGCTCGATAGCGGCGCTGGTCTCGCTGGCCAGCACCACCCTCTGGGGCCGGGCCGCCGACCGGATGGGCAACCGACCGGTGCTCGTCATCGGGACCTTCTTGGCCGGGGCACTGCTGCCCCTCAACTGGATACTGGCCGGCCTGACGGGCGACCTCAGGTTCATCTGGCTCTCCGCCGTGTTCGACGCCGTCGCCTGGGGAGCCATCACCCCCGCCGTCTTCAACCTGGCGCTCGGGTCGGCGCCCCGGAGCGGGCGCGTCGCCTTCATCGCGATGTACTCGGTCGTCCAGGGCCTGGCGGGGTTCGTGGGCGGCGCAGTCTCGGGCCCCCTCATCACCTTCTTGCAGGGCGTCGACTACCCCGCCTGGATGGGCGGCTGGACGGGTTATCACATGCTGTTCGCGCTGTCGGGCGTGGGGCGCATGCTCGCGTGGCCGTGGCTGCGCAAGATCGACGAGCCGCGGGCGTGGCGTACCCGGGACGTGCTGCGCGCGGCGGGCGTCGGCGTGCGTGGCGCGGCGCGCGGCAGGCGCCGTTGAGGCTGGTCGGCTGTGTACGCGTGGCTCGGGCGCGCGCCTTGACTTGACCGGGGCGCGCCACGTAGCCTTACGTAACGACTTTGCAAAAGCCTCTGGAAAGGGTCTCGCGTGGAACTCAGGAGCGTCCAGCACGACAACGTCCGCGAACACAACCGCTTGGCTGTGTTGCAGGCGTTGCGCGCGCGCGGCGCCGCCGCCAGGTCCGAGCTCGCCCGCGACACGCAGCTGAGCATCCCGACGGTCACCACCATCGGACAGGAGTTCGTCGAGCTTGGCCTGGTGAGCGAGGCCGGGCTGGCGCCGTCGGGCGGCGGTAGACCGGCCCGGCTCCTCAAGCTGGTGCCGGAGGCGCGCAACGCCCTCGCGATCGACTTATCGGGCGAGAGGCTGCGCGGCGCCCGTGTCGACCTGGCCGGCGAGCTCCACCCGCTCGAGCCCGGGCCGCAGCTCGGCCCGGGAGCCGAGGCGGGACTCACCGCCTGGATCAGGGAGACGGTCGCCGAGGCCGCCGCGGCCGGCACGCCGTTCGCGCTTCTCGCCGTGGCGGTTACGGGCGTGATCGACCAAGACGGCTCACGCGTAAGGCTCGCGCCCAGCCTCGGCTGGCACCACGTGAACGTCGGCTCTCTACTGGCCGACGCGAGCGACCTGCCCGTGCTCCTCGAGAACGACGTGAACGCGCTCGCCCTCGGCGAGTTGCGTCACGGGGCGGGCAAGGACCATGACCACGTCGTCTACCTCACCATCGCCGGCGGCGTCGGCGCCGGCCTAGTGGTGGGCGGCCGGCTGTACCGCGGCGCGCACCGGGCCGCGGGAGAGGTCGGCTACGGCCTCTTCCCGGGCATGCCGGAGGACGGCCTCGACCTCGGCGAGTCCGGCCCGCTCGAGAGCCACCTCCTGCGCCTGGCCCGGAGCGTGGTGGTCGATGGGCTGCTCGACTTGGACGACCCCGAGCGCAAGGCGGCGTTCGAGAGTCTGGCCGACGGCGTACGCCTCGTACTTCACAACCTCGCTTGCGCGCTCGACCCCGAGGTCGTGGTCGTCGCCTGGTCAGCCGACCCAGACGGGCAGCTGGCCCAGGCCGTGGCCAAGCGGTGGGCGGTGCCACTGGCGTCCGACGTCCGTCCCGGGGCGCTTGGCCCCATTGCGGCGCTTCACGGTTTAGGCCACCTGGCGCTGGAGCGCCTCACCGCCAGCGCCTGCGGGCGCGGCCAAGCAGGAGGGACAGGGACCCGATGAGTTGGCACCCCGCCTATCGCAAGCAGGTGCTGGAGCCGGACTTCCGGCACGCCGCCAGCCACCTGTCGCACCACTTCATAGACGCCATGACGGCGCACCTCGACACGGTCTTGAGGCTCCCCGCCTATCAAAGCGTCGAGAACCAGAGCGCCGGGGCGGCCGTCCGTGCCGCCCTCGTCGGGCTTCACGACGCTCCCCGGCCCGAACAGGGCGAGGACGTGCCCGATTACTACTTCGCGTTGCAGCGCCTCCTCGAGGAGCGCTTGGGCGACGCCGTCGGCCTCATCCGCGTGGGCCTCAGCCGCAACGACCTCGACATGACCGTCTACAAGATGGCCGGCCGCGCCTCGCTGCTCGACACGGGCGAACGGCTGCTCGAGCTGCGCCGCCTGCTCATCGAGAAGGCCGGCGCGCACTTGGAGACCGTCCTCATCGCCCAGACGCATCACCAGCCGGGCCAGCCCACCACCGTTGCCCACTACCTGGGGGCTGTCGAGGACCAACTGGCGCGCGACTCGCAGCGCCTGGAGCAGGCGTACGCGCGCATGAACTCCTGCCCCCTCGGGGCCGCGGCCCTGGCCGGCAGCAGCCACCCCCTCGACCGCGAGTTCACGGCCGCCCGCCTCGGCTTCACCGCGCCGGTGGGCAACACGTACGACGCCGTGGCGTCGGCCGACTGGGAGTTCGACATAGTCAGCCTGGCGCAGTCCGTGGCCCTCGGCCTGGGGCGCTTCGTTAACGATCTATTGTCCTGGGCCGCATCCGGCTGGTACCGGCTGGAAGATAGTCTGGTACAAGGGTCTTCGATCATGCCGCAGAAACGCAACCCGGTCTCCCTCGAACACGCGCGCACCCGCTTCTCGCGGGTGTTGGGTTCGGCCGGCATGGTCACCTACTCGCACCACAACATCCCCTTCACCGACCTCAACGACTTCGGCCCCGACATCCAGGGCGCATTGGGGTTGCAACACCGCCAACTCGTCGGCGCCCTCACCCTGCTGGATGCGTGTCTGCAACAGGGAGACTTCGACCGGGCCAAGTTGGCCGCGGCGGCGGCCCGTACCGATACGACCGCCACGGAACTCGCCGACGTGCTGTCGCGCGAGCATGGACTCACTTTTCCCAACGCCCACCACGTGGTCACCACGCTGGTGAAGCGTTTCAGCTCCGAAGGGCGGCTACTGACCTCGGCCGCCCCCGCCGACGTGGAGGCAGCGGGCGGTCCGCAGCTTTCCGCCGAGGCGCTGACCGCCGCGCTCGACCCCGTAGGGTTCGTGCGGCGCCGTAACGGCCTGGGCATGCCAGCGCCGGAGGTCATGACAACCAGGCTCGCCCGGGCCGCGGATCGGCTGCAAGCCGACCGCCAGGCCCTGCGGGAACGGTCCGAGGCGCTCGCCCGCGCCACAGCGCGACTGCGCGGAACCGGAAAGGAGCAAGTCGAGGCATGAAGCGTTTTCTCATCCTATTGGCAGTGATGTTGGGGGTCGGCATAGGCGCCGCCCAGACCACCATCACCTACTGGCAGTACGACTACAAGACTCGCGTCGACGCGATGACCCAGCTCATCGCACAGTTCGAGGCCGCCAACCCCGACATCAAGGTCGTTCAGGAGACCTTCCCGTACGACGGCTACCAGCAGCAGGTCGCCGCCTCGTTGCCCGCCGGCCAGGGCGCCGACGTGGCGCAGCTCTTCTACGGCTGGCTCCCCACCTGGCAGCGCGCCGGCTACGTCATCCCGCTCCCCGAGCAGTACTTCGACGCGGCCGAGCTCGACACCAACTTCGCCCCCCTCGTCCAGGCCGCCAAGGTCGACGGCACCTGGTACGGGCTCCCGACGGCCGTTCGCAGCCTGGCGCTCTTCTACAACGCCGACATGCTCAAGGACGCCGGCTACGACGCTCCCCCCGCCACCTGGGAAGAGTTCGTCGAGATCGCCGAGGCCTTGACCGTCAAGCAGGGCAGCCGCTTCGTGCAGGTCGGCTACGGCTTTGCCCCCAACGGCCAGGACCACCACCTCCTGCGTGAGGTCCTCTTCCGCCAGTTCGGCGGCGCCCCCTACTCCGACGACTACAGCAAGGTGACCTACGACAGCGAGGCCGGCGTGGCCGCACTGACGTTCTACACCGACTGGGTCACCAAGTACGGCTTCGCCGTGCCCGAGTTCGTGCCCGGCAACAACGGTTACCGTGACGGCTTCCGTCAGCTTCAGAACATCGCCATGATCGTCGATGGCTCGTTCGCCATCGGCGACGTGAGGAAGGTCGACTTCAACTGGGGCGTCACCGAGCTGCCCGTCCGTGCCGACAACGGCATCCGCTCCAACTTCGGTTCGTTCTTCATGAACGCCCTCACCCCGAACGCCGCGAAGGACCCTGCCAAGCTCGAGGCCGCCTCCAAGTTCCTCAAGTTCGTCACGAGCGACGACGCCATGAAGCTGTGGCTCGACGTCGTGGGTGAGCTGCCGGCCAGCCGCACCCTCATCGCCGACCCCGAACTCGCCGCCGACCCCGTCTACGGGCCGTTCGTCCGCGCCCTCGACTACGCGCACGCCACCGTGTTCGTAGACGAGACCGGCCAGCGCGACGTGCTCATCGACGCCATCAACGAGGTCGTGCTCCAGGGCACGAGTCCCGCCGTGGCCCTCAAGGAGGCGGCTGCTGCCGAGCAGCTCCTGCTCGACGCGAACCGCTGAGTCACTGGTCGGCGTCTGCCGTGGCCGGTAGCGGCAGCGGCGGACGCCGGCTCGGCGTGCGAGCGCCGGTCGGTTCCTTTAGAACGCAGGGGGTGAGTCACCTCGCCCCCTGCACACCACTTACCCAACTCCTCGCCGCGCTCATCGGCGCGGCCCAGCGGCCCGGGAGGTGCCATGAGAAAACCTGCGGGCGCCCCGCGCCGCCGCCTCTCTCTCAGCTCGCGAGAGGCGCTCTGGGCCTACGCTTTCCTGCTCATCCCGCTCGCCTTCTTCGTGTTCTTCAGGTTGTGGCCGGCCGTGCAGTCGCTGCGGTTATCTTTCTTCACGTGGCACGTGGACCCGGAACAGCGCGTGTTCATCGGCCTGCAGTATTACCGCGAGATGGCCGCCAACATCGCCGCCAAGGGCGACCTCTACAAGGCGCTGAGGAACATGCTCTACTACTTCCTCATCGTCGTCTTCGGCCAGGTCGCGCTGGGGCTGTTCAGCGCTGTGCTGCTCGACTCGGTCAAGCGCCTCCGCGGCCTCTTCCGCGCCATCTATTTCGCGCCATACGTAACCCCCGCCGCGGCCGTCGCCTGGGTCTGGGGTTGGATGTACTCGGTCAACTTCGGCATCTTCAACAAGTTCCTATCCGACTGGAGCGACCTCGTCACGAGCATCGGCCTGCCGTGGCTGGCAGTGGATCCGCAGCCCTTCCTCACGAGCCCCAAACAGGCGCTCGTGGCGGTGGCCGCGGTGGTCGTGTGGCAGCAGTTGGGCTTCCAGGTAGTCATCTTCCTGGCCGGGCTCCAGGGCATTCCGCGGACCATGCTCGAGGCGGCCGCCATCGACGGCGCCAACGGTTGGCAACGGTTCTGGAGCATCACCTTCCCGCTCCTCAACCCCGTCATCGTCTTCTCCCTCGTCATCTCCACCATCTCGACCCTGCAGATGTTCGACCAGGTGCAGAACATCAACTTCACCGACCAGGGCGGGCCGCTGGGTAGCACCCTGACCATCGCCCTCTACATGTATCAACAAGCGTTCCAGAAGTTCCGCATCGGCTACGCAGCTGCCGTGACGGTGCTCCTCTTCGCGATCATCATGGTCGTCACGCTGGTCCAACTCAAGCTCACGCAAAGGAAGGTCGAGTACTGATGGCCGCCAGGGTTCAGCTCTCCCATCCCCGTCGGCGCCGGCGCATCCCCAACGTCGGCCGGCTCCTGGCCTACGTGCTCCTGGCCATCGGCAGCGTCGTCATGGCGTTCCCGTTCGTATGGATGCTCCTCTCGGCTTTCAAGCCGCTCAAGGAGATCTTCCGCTTCAACTTCTGGCCCAAGGTCTGGACCCTCGCCAACTTCCAGGACGTGCTGCTCCACACGCAGTTCCCGCGCTGGTTCCTGAACAGCCTCATAGTGGCGGGCATCTCGACCGTGTCGGTGCTCTTCTTCGCGTCGCTGGTGGGTTACACCCTCACGCGCTTGCGCTTCCCCGGGCGCAACTTCATCTTCCTCCTCATCTTGAGTACCCTCATGATCCCGACCGAGATGCTCGTGATCCCCTGGTACGTGATGTCCACCCAGTACGGCTGGGTCAACACCTACTGGGGCATAGCGTTCCCCGGGCTCATCCCCGCCTTCGGCGTGTTCCTCATGCGCCAGTTCTTCGACTCGTTGCCGAGGGACCTGTTCGACGCCGGGCGCGTCGACGGGGTGAGCGAGTTCGGGCTCTTCTGGCGCGTCGGACTGCCCCTCGTGGGCCCCGGTCTGGCCGCGCTCGGGATATTCAACTTCGTGGGCAACTGGAACGCGTACCTGTGGCCGCTGATCGTGGCGAAGTCGCCCAGCATGCGCACCATCCCCGTCGGTGTGGCGTTCTTCTCGGGCGAGGCCGGTACGGAGTGGAACCTCATCATGGCCGCCGCCGCCATGGCCGTCATCCCGGTGTTGCTGGTGTTCTTCATCTTCCAGCGCCAGATCATCGAGGGCGTCGTTCTCACCGGGGTCAAAGGGTGACCGGCGCGCGTGTGGCCAACGGCCGCCCGCGCATCGTGGTGGTGGGCAACACCAGCGTCGACGTGCTCTTGGGTGACGTGGCCCCCTGGCCGCTGCCGGGCAGCGAGGTCATCATCGACCGCTACGAGTGGCGCGTGGGCGGCGCGGCGGGCAACACGGGCCTGGCACTGGCGGCCCTGGGCGTGCGCGATGGCCAGGGCGCCGACGTGATCGCCGGCGTCGGCACCGACTTCCTGGGTGAGTGGCTGGAGGGCGCGTTGGAGGGCGTGGCCCGCCTCACGCGCGAGCCGTACGCCACCGCCCTCACCGTCGGGCTCACCCACCCGGGTGGTCAGCGGACGTTCGTCTCGTACCTGGGTCACCTCGTCACACTGCCACATGAACGCATCGACCTGGCGCTCGGCGATTCGCGGCCGGGCGACCTGCTCTTGCTCAGCGGCTACTTCCTGCAGCCGGAGCTGCGGGCCAAGGCGCCCGCCATCTTGCGCCGGGCCAGGGAACGAGGGGTGCTCACCACCATAGACACCGGCTGGCCCAGCGAGGGCTGGACCGCCGCCGTTCGCGCCGAGGTGGCCGCGCTCCTCCCGCTCACCAGCACGTTCCTCCCCAACCGCGAGGAGGCCCTCGGGCTCACCGGCGCGGAGCAGGACGGCGACGCGGAGGCCGCCGCCGCCGAGCTTCTCGCACTGGGCGCGGAGCGCGTCATCGTGAAGCTGGGCCGGGACGGCGCCCTGCTGCTCGGGCCGCAGGAGCGCAGCTCGAGGAGCTCTCCCAGCGTGAACGTGCAAGACACGGTGGGGGCGGGCGACACCTTCAACGCCGGACTGCTGGCGGGTCTGGCGCACGGCATGACGTGGGCAGGCGCGCTGGAGCCGGCGGTCAACGCCGCCGCACTGGCCATCTCGAGCCGGCCGCGCCGCTATCCCACCTGGGAGGAGACGCTCGCCGCCTCGCGCCAACCGCTCTCCGTGAGCAAGTAGTTCACCCTGGCGTCGTGACCCTCGCGCGGCAACGCCGGCACCACCAGGGCGTCGAGCGTCACCCCCACCACCACCGCATCCGGCCTCAGCCGCGGGATCAGCCTGTCGTAATAGCCCATGCCGTAGCCCAGCCGGTGCCCCTGCACGTCGAACGACAGGCCCGGCACCAACATGAGGTCGACCTCCCCGGGCTCGACGATGGGTGCCGTGGAGCGCGGTTCGAGCTGCCCGAAGCGGTGGACCTCCCAGGTCTCCGGGTCGGCGAACTGCGGGGCCGTCACCTCGTGGAGGGTGAGGTGGGGCGCGGGCCGCCCGTGTGCCTTGGGAAGCGCGAAACGCTTGTCGGAGCCCTCGAAAAGCCCCGCGAGGTCGACCTCGTCGCCGAACGCCACGTAGGCGGCGACGGTGCGAGCGGCCTCGTATTCAGGACGCCGGCGCAGCGCCTCCACGACCGACGCGTTGAGCCGCCCGGCGCCGCTCCTCATCCGCTCAGCGCGCGTGGCCCGCGCCCACTCGCGCAGTTCCTGCTTGGTGCCCTGGCGGTCCACTGCTTGCGAGTCTACTGCCCCGGTCCTGGCCCGGCGCCGGTGGCGCATCTTGCCGGCGCTGGGTGCGCCGCGTCTTGCCGGCGCTGGCTGCGCCGCGTCTTCCGGGTCTTCACGGAGACCTTTCCGGGCGGCGATACTAGGGCATGCCAAAGACCCTCACGAGCACCGTCCACCA
>JACDJC010000457.1_pt1 | contig 47715 bp, 41 predicted proteins | sample 7454191 | NCBI WGS metagenome assembly JACDJC01 (sample SAMN14253291, study PRJNA609438) | sludge metagenome | isolation source: sludge after 25d culture with pyrite and EDTA | collected 2018-12-20
CAGGCGATAACCGGCGACCTCGTGCGCATGCTGAGCCTCGTTCGCGAGAGTTGCGAGTGGGCCCGGCGGGCCCTCATCGAGGCCGAGCCCGGCGCGGCGGCGCACTGCGCCAAGTTGGACGCCGAGATCGACGCCATCCAGGCCAGCCTCGAGATGCGGATCCTTACCGTCATCGCGCGGCGCCAGCCGGCGGCCCGCGACCTGCGTTTCCTCGGGGCCGCGCTGCAGGCCCTCGCCGACATCGAGCGCGCCGGCGATTACGCGGAGCACGTCGCCTCGGTGGGCGAGCGCTTGGCTCAGCAGCCTCCGATAAAGAAGTACCTCGACATGCAGCGGATCTTCGAGGTGCTGTTCGTCATGATCGACACCACCACGAAGGCCTTCGCCGAGGGCGACGCGGCGGCGGCCAGACGCGCCCACGCGCTCGACTCGGAGATCGACGACCTCTACGACCAGATACAGCGCGAACTCCTCACCTACATGCTGGCGGACACGAGCACGATCGGCCGCGCCAGCGACCTGGCGGCTGTGGCGCGGTACCTGGAGCGCCTCGGCGATCACCTCGAGAACGTGAACGAGCACATCATCTTCTGGCTCGAGGCCGTCCGCTTGTGACGTTTCGCACGCCGCCGGTGCGTGGAGCGTCGCTGCTTGAGCGGACCCCTGCCGCTGGGTAGCATCGACGCGTGCAAGGTGACGGCGACGAACCCAGATGGCACCGAGAGCCTGGCGAGGACCCGCCGGAGGTAGCCGCAGAGCGTGGGCGGCGCAGGCGGCGCCGGTTGCTGGGCCGCGGGTTCCTGGTGGCGTTGGTGGTGCTACTTGGCCTCAACGTGAGGGCCGCCGTCGACGGCACCGGTGGTGGGGTCGTGGGGGCCGTCGGCGGCGGCCTGAGCGCGGGCTGGCACCGCCTCGAACGCGCCCTGCCCCGTTCGCACTACGTGCGCGTGTACCGCGCCGGGCCCATCCGCTGGCTCGCCAACCGGCTAAGGGGGCCCGTGCGCATCGGCCTGCAGGTCGGCCACCTGGCAGCGGGCTCCCAGCCGGCCGAGCTCGCCAACCTCCGCTACAGCACGGGCGCTCACTATGAGGGCCTTGACGAGGTGGACGTCAACGCCGCCGTCGTCGAGGCCCTGGCCGCGCGGTTGCGGGCGCGGGGCGCCGAAGTCGACGTACTGCCCGCCACCATCCCGCCGGGCTACCGCGCTGACCTGGTGCTCTCGGTCCACGCCGACGCGAACTCCGACGCCTCCAGGAACGGCTACAAGAGCGCGCACTTCTGGCCCGCACGCAACGCCGGCGAGGCACTGCTGAAGCTGAGCGTCGACCGTGCGGTCTTCGCCCTCACCGGGCTGCGTGACGATGACGCCAACGTCTCCGGCAACATGTTCGAGTACTACGCCTTCGACGACCGGCGCTTCAGGCACGCCGTGGCCCCGCGCACGCCCGCACTGCTGGTCGAGCTCGGTTACCTGTCCAACCCCGGCGACCGGCGCCTGCTCACCGCTCCCGACAGCCTGGCGGCCGCGCTCGAGGCCGGCGCCCTAGCGTACCTTCGAACCGTCGGACGCGTCCCAGAGGCGTGGTAGTCTGCGGGACCGATGCGCAAGCGTTCGTCCCCGGCCGCCCCGTACCTGTTCAGCACCCTCACACTACTGGCAGCGTTCATGATCACGGCCTGCCGGCCGCCGGAGGCCAAGCCCAGCAGCAGCTCGAGCCTGGCCGTCGCGGTGCGCCTAGACGGCGCGCCCACGGTGGGTGCGGTGCCCGTGGTGGTGGAGCTTACCGGTCCCGCCGGCCCGGTGACGGGCGCCACGGTCAAGGTCACGGGCGACATGACGCACGCCGGCATGCAACCGGTGCTCACCACCGCGGCCGAAGTAGGCGAGGGCACCTACCGGGCGGGTGACTTCGAGTTCAGCATGGCTGGTGATTGGATCATCACGGTCGACGTCACCACCGCTTCCGGCGCGAGGGCGCGTGGGGAGCTCTTCACGACCGTAGCCTCGCGGTGACCACGCGGGCGGGTCACGGCACGTCCCCGGCCCGCGCCGGCGGGCCGTTCGTGGACCAGCCACGTGGCCTCGACCTGTTCCGCCTGCCGGGCCTCAGGCGGTTGGCACGCTGGAAGTACGGCCGGCTGGTCTTCCAGCTGCCCCTCCTCGTGTTGGTGCTCTTCGTGATCGTCGACGGGCTGACCGGGCGGCAACTGGCGCCTCGCAACGTGGCCACGACGGCTACCTGGCTGCATTACCGGGGGCTCGTCGTGCTGGCGCTCGCCCTGTTCGGGAACGCGTTCTGCGCCGCCTGCCCGCTGATGCTCACGCGGGGGGCGTCGCGCGGCCTCAAGCGCCTGCTGGGCCACTCCCTTACCTTCCCGCGCTTCTTGCGCAACAAGTGGTTGGTGCTGGGGATCACCCTGGTCTACTTCATCACCTACGAGGCCTTCGACCTTTGGGCCTCCCCGTGGCTGACGGCGTGGCTCGTGATCGGTTACTTCGGTGCCGCACTGGTCGTCGACACACTGTTCCCAGCCGGCACCTTCTGCCGTTACGTGTGCCCGCTGGGGAACTTCAACTTCGCCTTGAGCACCGTGTCGCCCACGCAAGTGGTGGCCGTCGACCCCGACGTCTGCCGCGCCTGTGCACATAAACCGTGCCTGCACGGCCGCGAGACCTACGAGACGGCGCCCGCTGGGGCCGGCAGGGCGGCCTTCATCCCCCTCGCCGAGATAACCGCGCCCAACGGCACCGGCTACTTCCCCGGCTGTGAAAGCGACCTCCTGGTGCCGACCATCACCTCCAACCTCGACTGCACCTACTGCTTCAACTGCGTCAGGGCCTGCCCGTACGACAACGTGGCCCTGAGCGTCCGGGCCCCCGGCCGCGAACTGTCGAAAGAGCCGTGGGCCAAGCGCTTCGGCCTCCCGGCAACCGCGCTCGGCGTCTTGCTCACTATCTGGGGCGTGGTCAACGCCCTGGCGATGATCACGCCCTTCTACGCGTTCGCCGCGCGTCTCGCAGACCTACTGGGCACGCGCAACGAGTTCTTGCTCCTGAGCGCCGTGTACCTGCTGGCCACGTTGCTGGGTACCGGGTTGACCTTGGGCGCGGCGGTGCTCGCCGATAGGCTCGGCGGCAAGCGAACGAGCGCCGTCACGGCGGTGAAACGCTGGGGTTACGTGACCCTGGCCCTCGGCTTCGGCTTCTGGGGCGCTCACTACGTCTTCCACTTCCTGACGGGCGCGCTCAGCGCGGTGCCAGTGTTCCAGCACTTCTTCGAGTATCGCGGCTTCGCCCTGGATCCCAACTGGCGGCTCGCGCAGATGGTGCCCACGCGCTGGCTCTTCCCCATCCAGGCCGGGATCGGAGCGCTCTACATGTCCCTGGGGCTCGTGACGGCCGTGCGCATCGCGCGCCGCGATTTCGGCGCCCGCAACTGGGTGCTGGCCATGTGGCCCATGGCCCTGTACGTTCTAGCGTTCACGGCGCTCCAACTCCTCATCCTGGCGCAGCCGATGGAGATGCGCGGCACGGTGCTCGGACCCTTACCGTGAAGAAGAGGGTGCGCCGCGCCGTGGGCTTGACGCTCATCGCGCTGGTCGCCGTCTGGGCGGTGCTGGCCGCCGGGCCGCGCGAGGGCGACAGCGCGGGCGCCGTCCGGGCCCGAGGAACCCCCGAGGCCACTGACCCCGGACCCTTAGGGTCAGCGGCCCCAGCGTCCGCCGCGACCGCCCACGCGCCCGCACCCAAGCCGCCCGAGGAGGACTCACCGATGAGCCCTGCAGCGCAGCCACCGGCGCTCCCGAGTTGCGCGGTTGCCGACGAGCCTGCGCCTCGCGCCGCCTTGGACGAGTGGCGTTACACGGTGCTCGACACCCGCTTCATGCTTCCCGCCGACTACGCACCCCCCGACCTGGTGGACCTGGCCACGGCGCTGGACGGCGTTGCGCCCTACGTCGCGCCCAAGGGCGCTAGGCTGCGGGCCGTCCTGGTAACTGACCTCGTCCTGCTCGTCAGGGCGGCCGAGGCCGCCGGGGCGCCGCTCGAGATCCAGTCCGCCTATCGTTCCTACGAGTATCAGCGCACGGTCTTCGACGGTTGGGTCGCCAGGGACGGCTACGACGCCGCCCTCAGGTCGAGCGCCCGCGCCGGGCACTCCGAGCACCAGCTCGGCACGGTATTCGACGTCAAGTCCCGCGGCGGTCCACCGCCCTGGGACTTGGACGACTGGGCGAGTACCCCGGAGGGCGCCTGGATGGCCGCCAACGCCTGGCGCTTCGGCTTCGTGATGAGCTACCCGCCGGGCAAGGAGAACGTGACGTGTTACGTGTACGAGCCGTGGCACTACCGCTACCTCGGGCGCGAGCTCGCCGCCGCCGTCCACGCGTCGGGGCTCGCGCCGCGCGAGTACCTGTGGAACCTACTGGTGGCGGCAGATGACGACTGAGCGGCCACGCCGGCCGGGCCACGCTGCGCGGCCCGTTGGCAAGGCATTGGCGTTGGGCCTCCTGATCATCTGGCCGGCGCTGCTCCAGGCCGCCGGCGCCCACGCCACGCTCGTGATCGGTAACCTGCAGTTCTCGCCCGATCCCCCGTTGCCCGGCGCACAGCTCGAGATCCGCCTGCGCCTCGAGGACACGCTCCTCACACCGGTGGAGAAGGCGCACGTGCGCATCGAGCTGCGCGACGTCGACGTCGGGGAGCCCGGAGTGCCGGCGAGCGCGGTCGGCAGCGAAGCGACCGAGTTCCTGAGCACCGAGCCCCTCGTGAGTTCGGGGCGCTTCTCGGAGGCACCTGTCAAGGGCACCTACCTGGGCCGCATAACGGCGCCGGCGGCCGGCGCGTACACGCTGAGCGTGCGCGACACCACGTTCATGGACGAGGAGGCCGTCGCGAACGTCTCACTCGTGGTGGGCGGTGCGCCCAACGGCGTAATCGACTTCGTACTGCCGCCGACCCCGATCGGGCCCAAGTCGCTCTCGACCTGGCTCGTGTGGTTGGTCGGTCTGCCGCTGCTCGTTGGTGTGATCACCACCTTACTGGTGCTGCGGAAGACGCCGGCCGAGGGCGAGCCGAGCGAGGGCGAGCCGAGCGAGCGGAAGGGCGAGGAGACCGGCGGGTGACGCTCTTCGAGCAGACGTGGGGCACACTCCTGAACATCGCGACGGTGCTCGTGGGTTCCGCCATCGGCCTCGCGCTCCAGGGCAAACTGCCCCCTCGCGTGACCGAGGCCGTCATGCAGGCCATCGGGCTCGTCACCCTTTACATCGGCGTGGCGAACGCCTTCGACCTCGGGAAGGTGACCGAACCTCCCGGCGTGATCGTCGGCCTGATGGCCCTGGCCGTGGGGGCGGCCCTGGGCGAGTGGTGGCGCATAGAGCCCGCCCTGGAGCGTTTCGGTGACGTCTTGAAGCGTCGACTGCGCGGCCGTGGGCGCTTCACGGAAGGCTTCGTGGCGGCCTCGCTCCTCTTCTGCGTGGGGCCGCTGGCGCTACTGGGCAGCGTGCAGAACGGGCTGACCGGCGAGGCGGGGTTCCTGGTCCTGAAGTCGTCGCTGGACGGCTTCTCGGCACTCGCGCTCGCCACCAGCCTCGGCTTCGGCGTGGCGGCGTCCACGCTCGTGATCCTCGTCTACCAGGGCGGGCTGTCACTGGCCGCGGGCGCCTTCGCGAGCCTCGTCCCGAACCCGGCGGCCGACCCGCGCGTGCTGCTGGTGAACGGGGTGGGCGGTCTCATGATCGTCGCGCTGGGGCTCGGGCTCCTCGAGATCAAGCGCCTGAAGGTCGCCGCCATGTTGCCCGCCCTGCCGCTGGCGATACTCTTCTACTGGGTGGCGGGCCTGTTCTGGTGAGCGTGCTAGCATCTCGGGACGTGAAAGCGCGCGACGAACGGGTGGAGCACCTCCAGCGACTGGCACGCCTCGAGCTCGGGCCGGGCGAGGCCGAGGCGGTCTCCGCGGACCTCGAACTGCTCATCGGCTACCTCGAGAGGCTGCAGGCCGTGGACGTGGAGGGGGAGCCCGAGTGGACGCCTCCCTTGGCCCCCACGAGGGCGTTACGGCCCGACGTGGTCGCCCCGTCGCTGGACACCTCGGTGGCGTTGGGCCTGGCGCCGAACGTACAGGACGGCTTCTTCAGGGTGCCGCGCACCGTCGACGACGACTGAGCGCTGAACACCAAGCGCTGGATCACCACGACCGCGGGCGATGGCAAGACCGCTGAGGGTCGAAGATGGCGACTTGGCGCTACGGCAAGAGGTCGGTTCCCAGGTAGGGCCTGAGCGGCTCGGGCACGCGTACGCTGCCGTCTTCCTCCTGGTACGTCTCGACCAGCGCCGCTATGGTGCGGGGGAACGCCAACGCGCTGCCGTTCAGCGTGTGCACCGCCTCGGTCTTGCCCTTGCCCGCGGCGCCGCCCGGCCGCGCGCGCGTCTTGAGCCGCGTCGCCTGGAACGCCTCCATGTTGCTCACGCTCGAGACCTCCAGCCAGCGCTCCTGACCGGGGCTCCAGAGCTCGAGGTCGTACGTCTTGGCCTGGGTGAACCCCATGTCTCCCGTGCAGAGCAGCAGGCGCCGGTACGGCAGGCCGAGCCCCTCGATCAGGCCCTCCGCCTGGCGCGTCATCTCCTCCAAAGCGTCGTAGGAAGCCGAGGGCGCCACGAACTGCACCATCTCCACCTTGTCGAACTGGTGGATCCGGTTCAGCCCGCGGACGTCCTTGCCGTGGCTGCCGGCCTCGCGGCGGAAGCACGGCGTGAACGCCGTGTACTTGATGGGCAGCGACTCGAGCGCCAGGATGTCGTCGCGGTGCAGGTTCGTGACCGGCACCTCCGAGGTGGGGATGAGGAAGAAGCCGTCGGTGACCTCGTACATCTGCCCTTCCTTGTCGGGGAGCTGGCCGGTGCCCATCGCCGACGCGGCGTTCACCATCAGCGGCGGCGCGACCTCGACGTAACCGGCAGCGACCAGGGTGTCGAGGAAGTAGCTGCGCAGCGCCCTCACGAGCCGCGAACCGACGCCCTTGAAGACCGGGAAGCCGGCACCTGTGACCTTCACGCCGGCCTCGAAGTCGACCCAGCCGCGAGCGCTCAGCAGCTCCCAGTGCGGCTTGGGCGCGAAGTCGAACTCGCGCTTCGCCCCCCACTCCTTGACGACGACGCTGTCGTGCTCGCTCTCACCGTAGGGAACGCTCTCATGCGGCGGGTTCGGGATCTCGCGCAGGAGCTCGTCGAGTTGGGCCTGAAGCGAGCGTTCGCGGTCCTCCAACCGCTTCACGTCGGCCGACAGGGCGGCCATGGCGGCCATCGACTCGTCGGCATCGGCTCCCTCGCGCTTCAGCCGGCCCACGAGCCGGGCGCCCGCGTTCCGTTCCGCCTGCAGCTCCTCGAGCTCGCGCTTCATGACCCTGAACTCCTCATCCAGCACGAGGAGCCGGTCGAGCTTCTCCAGTGCGTCGGGCATCCGTTTGGCTTCTATGGCGCGCCGCACGGCCGCCGCATTCTCTCGTATGAACCGCAGCTCGAGCATGCCGGCCATTCTAACGAGGCTCGGGTGCCGACCGAGCAGATGACCAGTTCCTCGCACCGCGCCCGACCGGCGTGCGGTTATGCTCGACGAACGTTCCGGGCGAACCGTGGTCCAAGCCCGCCCGACGATAGGTGAGAAGTGTTCAAACGCTTGTTCGCGACCGATGCCCGCGCCCCCGCGCCCGACGCCCTCAGCGTGAGCGAGGGGCTGACCCGCGCCCGCGGCGCCAAAGCCCAGGCGGAGGAAGTCTTGAAGGCGCTCAAGAACGCCCTCGCCGGCGACGTTCGCGGCTACGTCGTGGCCGGCGACGACACGGCGGGCTACCACTTCGAGGCACAGGTGGGCTACGACGACGCTCTGCTCGACCTTCCCGCCGGCAACGGCCCGTGGCGCAGCGTAGGGCCGCGAGTGGTCCCGAACCTGGTGGCGGAGCTCTTCACCAGCAACGACCCCGAGGCGCGTGCCAACTACGGCGACCTGGGGATGCGTGGGGCCACCACTGCTCTCGTCGTGCCGGTCGTCGGCCGTTACGAGCGGCATGGCGCCCTGGTCTTACAGCGCCACGGGAGCCCCGCCTTCAACGACGACGACGTCAAGCTGGCCGCCCGCTGGGCCGCGGTCCTAGGTGACGCCCACGGCCAGGCGCTCGAGTTGCGGATGGCGAAGCTCAGCCTCGTGCAGTTCACGCGGGCGTTCGTGCAGGCGTTCGAGTCGTCGGACTTCGCGCAGCTTGGGCACGGCGAGCGCGTCACGGCCTACGCCCTGGCCATGGGCAGGGCGATGGGCCTGTCGAGGGCGCGGCTGGCCGACCTCTACTTCGCCGCCATGCTCCACGACATCGGCAAGCTGGGCAACGGACTGGACCCCAGCATCGAGGATCTGGAGCACCCTCAACGCGGCGCCAACATGGTGGCCGTCTCCGAGCTGCTGGCGCCGGCGGCGGAGGGCGTCAGGCACCACCACGAGGCGTGGGACGGGACCGGCTTCCCCGACGGCCTGCGCAAGGAGGACATCCCGCTGCTGGCGAGGATAGTGGCGGTGGCCGACACGTTCGACCTGCTCAGCAGCGAGCGCGGCCAGGCCCTCCCGCTGCGCGACGTCGAGAAGGCGCTCGAGGCCCACTCCGGCAAGAGCCTCGACCCGGCCATCGTCTCGCTACTGATGAACGTACTGAGGCAGGGGCGCAACACCCAGGAACTGAGTCGGTTGAACGACGACGACTTGCCGTTCTAGGCACGGTGGGCTACTCCGGTAGCTGCCGCGCCGGGTGGTAGATTAGCGCCATGTCGGTCGAGGTCATGAGCTTTCGCCTCACGTACCGCGGGAAGCCCGCCGGCACGCAAGTTCTCAAGACCGAGGAACAGGGCAGGCACGCGCAGCTCGAGGGGCGCTCGCAGTTCTCCGGGCCGCTCGGGAACGCGACGGTCGTCCAGCGCAGCCGCAGCCACGCGCAGCACTTCTTCTCGCTGAGGTACTTGGAAGAGACGCAGGAGCGCAACGACAACCGCGCCTTCGACGTCACCTTCGACGCCCAGACCGGGCTCGTCACGGCCGCTAAGGGCTCCAAGGACCAGGCCAGCATGCCTTACGTCCTGCCGTTCCGCGACCCGCTCGGCCTGCTACGCGAGCTGCGCAGCATGGACGAGCCGACCGAGCCGGCGGAGGTCCCGATGCTCGGCAAGAACGTGAGCGTGCAGTTCGCGGGTACGGTCGAGCTCGACACGGCGCTCGGCAAGAAGCGCGCCCGCGCGTACCTGTTGCATCCGGGGCAGAGCGTCGTATACGTGGACGTAGAGGCGCCTCACTACATCCTCAAGCTCACGCAACGCCTGGCCGAGGGGCATGTCGACGCCCTGCTGGTGCGCGTCGCGAGCGAGGGCCCACTGGAGCCCTTCGGCGCCGCGGGCGGGCAACGCCGCTCGCGGGGAGGCAGGGGCAAGGGCGAGCGGTCGTCCAAGCGCCGTCCCCGCAGACGCCGCCGCAGCTGAGCAGACCGGTGGTGGTGAGCGCGGCGCGGCAACTCTCCCAGGATCACGCTGCCGCGCTCGCCTGGCTGTTCTCACGCACGCGGGCCGGCGCGCCGCGCGGCGACGAGCGCGCCCGCCGTCTCCTCGGCGCCATGGGCCTGGCGGCCCCGCGCCAGACGGCCGTCGTCGTCGGCACCAACGGCAAGGGCAGCGTGACGACGATGATGGCTCGGGGCCTGAGCGCGGCCGGCAGGCGCACCGGCCGCTTCCTCTCCCCCCACGTGGAGGAGTTCGGCGAGCGCGTCGCGGTTGACGGCGTGCCGCTCGACCCGGCGGCGGTGATCCGGTTCGTGCAGGCCGCGAAGCGCTTGAGCGACGAGTGGCCGTTCGGGGAGGAGACCCGCCCGGCGTTCTTCGATTGGACCCTGGCACTGGCGTTGACGGAGTTCGAACGCACCGGCGTCGAGAGTTGCGTCCTCGAGGCCGGCGTCGGGGGCCTCGATGACGCCACCCACGCCACCCAGCCCGTAGCCCTCACCGTGCTCACGAACGTCGACCTCGATCACATGGAAGTGCTCGGCCCCACCCTCGAGCTGATCGCTCGCTCCAAGGCAGGGGCCTTCCGGGAGGGCGTGCCCGTGGTGTGCGGGGCCACGCAGCCCGGCGTCGTGGCGATCGCCGCGGAGGTCGCCGAGTCGCTCGGCGCTCCCTTCTACCTCGACCCGTTCACGCAGCCGGACCTTCCGGACGCGCCCCTCGGGTCGTCGCCGACGGGCCTCTTCGCGCTGCCGGCCGAGATCGAGCTGGCGCTGCGCGCCGGAGCGTCGCAGGGGGTGGCGAAACGCCACGCCAACCGCCGGGCCAACGCCCGGCTGGCGGCCGCGGCTTTGCGGCTCCTGGGCGTAGACGAGGCTGCCGTGGCCGCCGGGCTGAGGGCGCCGGCCCTGCCCGGACGCCTTGAGCGCTTCCGGGTCGCGGGTCCCCATGGCCGCGACGTCATGGTGGTCCTGGACGGGGCGCACGACCCCGCGGCCGCAGCGCGCCTCGCGCTCGAGGTACAGCCCGGGTACGTTCTCCTCTTCGGTGCGCTGGCGCGCAAGCAGGGCGCGCTGGTGCTCGAGCGCCTGCTGGTGGGCGCCGCAGCCGTGCTGGTCACCGAGGCCGCCCCCGGCGAAGGGGCGGCGTGGACGCCGGCGGGCAGCACCTTCGTTGCAGACACAGCCGCGGCGCTCGATGCCGCCATCGCCACCGCCGCCGAGCAGGGAGGCACCGCCGGCACCCAGGGAGGCGACGGCGCCCAGCAGGGAGGTGACGACGCCGCTACCGTGCTGGTCGCCGGGTCGCTCTACCTCGCCGGGCTGGTGAGGCCGCTGTTGAGGGCGCGCGGAACGCGCCTGGCCGACCCGTGGGAGCTGGCCCCAGGCCAGGCTCCTGCAGGCCAGGCTCCTGCAGGCTAGGCTCCTGCAGGCTAGGCTCCTGCAGGCTGGGCTCAGCGCTGTAAACCGCCCCTCGACTTGTGGATGCCGGCGACGTCGCCGAGCTCGTCCATCCCGATGCCGCCCTGCCGCTGCGTGACCATGAGCCGGAACTCGTGGGGGCTGGTGGCCGTGAAGGTGGCGTCGTCCATGGCGATGCGCCCCGCCAGGTAGAGCTCGACCAAGTGTTGATCGAAGGTCTGCATGCCACGCAGGTTGTCCTGCATGAGCGCCTCCTTGATGAGGGGGGTCTTCTCCTCGTCCTTGATGTAGTCACGGATCAGGGGCGTGTTCACGAGGACCTCGAGGGCGAGCACGCGGCCCGACCCGTCGGCGCGGGAGAGGAGCCGCTGGCTGAGGATGCCCAGCAGCGACTCGGCCAACAGGATCCTGATCTGGTCGCGCTCGTGCGGCGGGAAGAAGTCGATGATGCGGTTGACCGTGCGGATGGAGTCGAGCGTGTGCAGCGTGCTGAACACCAGGTGGCCGGTCTGTGCGGCGGAGATGGCCGCCTCGACCGTCTCCTTGTCGCGCATCTCGCCGACCATGATGACGTCGGGATCCTGGCGCATGGCGAACTTCAGCGCCCCGACGAAGTCGGCCGTGTCCAGTCCGATCTCGCGCTGGATCACGAGGCTCTTCTGGTTGCGGTGCAGGACCTCGATGGGGTCCTCGATGGTGATGATGTTCCGCGCGAAGCGCCGGTTGATGAAGTCGACCATCGCGGCCAGCGTGGTGGTCTTCCCGGAGCCCGTGGGGCCCGTTACGAGCACCAGCCCGCGCGGCTGGCTCGCCAGGTCGGTGACGACGCCGCCCGGCAGTCCCAACGACTCGAAGCTGGGGATGGCGTCGCGGATCACGCGCATGACGACCCCGACCGAGCCGCGTTGGCGCAAGACGTTGCAGCGGAACCGGGCCACGTTGGGGATCGTGAACGCGAAGTCGACCTCGTGGCGGTGGCGGAAGAGCTCGCGCTGCGACTCGCTCATCATGGCGAGGGCGATCTGCTCCGTCTGCTCCGGGGTGAGCGTGGGCACGCCCTCGAACGGGTAAAGCTCCCCCTCCACGCGCATGTAGGGCGGCGCCCCAGCCTGGAGATGGATGTCCGAGGCCCCCTTCGCCACGATGTTGCGCAGCACGTCTGCGATGCGGATGCCACGACTACCGGCAGCGTCGGTCACCGGGACCCACCTCCTGTCACTGGTCTCATGACCCTAGTCTAGGTTTTCCGCGCGCAAGGCCGGTGTGATGAACTGCTCGGCGAGACGTCGGCGTCACAGGATCTTCGAGAGGAACGCGCGCGTCCGGTCCTCCCGCGGCTTCTCGAAGAAGTGGTCGGGCGGGCCTACCTCGACGATCTGGCCGGCGTCCATGAAGATGACGCGGTCGCCCACCTCGCGCGCGAAGCCCATCTCGTGCGTGACGACGACCATCGTCATCCCCTCCTTCGCGAGGTTGACCATGACCTGGAGCACCTCGCCGATGACCTCGGGGTCGAGTGCGCTGGTCGGCTCGTCGAAGAGCATGACCTTGGGCTCCATGGTGAGCGAGCGCGCGATCGCCACGCGCTGCTGCTGGCCGCCTGAGAGCTGGCCCGGGAACTTGTTCGCCTGCTCCGGGATGCCCACCTTGTCGAGGAAGTAACGCGCCCTCTCCTCGGCCTTGGACTTCTTCCACTTCCGCACGCGGATGGGAGCCAGCGTGATGTTGTCGATCACCGTGAGGTGCGGGAACAGGTTGAAGGACTGGAAGACCATGCCGGTCTCGCGCCGGATCTGGTCTATGGCGCGCACGTCGTCGGTCAGCTCCACCCCGTCGACGACGATCTTGCCCTGCTGATGCTCCTCGAGCCGGTTGATGCAGCGTATGAGCGTCGACTTGCCCGAGCCCGAAGGCCCGATGATGACGACCACCTCGCCGCGGTTGACGGACATGGAGATGTCCTTGAGCGCGTGGAACTCGCCGTACCACTTGTTGAGACCCTCGATGTCGATGATCTGCTCACCGGAAGTCGGCGCATCGGCGCGCACCGTCGTTGACGCATTGGACACGTCGGTCACGTGTTACCTCCCTCGTTGGATGCTGTTGTAGCGCTCATCGCTCCCCGACGCCGAGCCTGCGCTCGAGTTGCCGACTGGCTATCGACATGCGGTAGGCGAAGAAGAAGTAGATGGCCGCGATGAACAAGAACACTTCGAGTTTGACGCCCCCCGTAACGAGGAGTGCCTCCGGCTGAACCGAAACGATGTCGCCCACCTTGAAGAAGTCGATGAGGCCGACGATGAAGACGAGCGAGGTGTCCTTGAAGAGCCCGATGGCCTGGCCGACGATGGCCGGTATCACCGCGCGCAGGGCCTGGGGCAAGACGATGAGCAGCATCGTCTGCCAACCAGACAGGCCGAGCGCTCTCGCTGCCTCGCTCTGGCCGCGCGGCACCGCCTGGAGGCCGCCGCGAACGTTCTCCGCCATGTAGGCGGCCGAGAACAGCGTGATGGCCACGTAGGCGCGCATGATGGCCGGTAGCGCCTGCGCGTCGACGTTCAGGATCAGGGGAAGCAGCAGTGACGCGATGAAGAGCCACATGATCAGCGGCGCGCCACGGACGACCTCGATGAAGCCGATGCAGATGTACTTGATGGCCGGCAGCTTGCTGTTGCGCCCCAGGGCCAGCGCGATGCCTAGGGGGAAGCTTGGCACGATGCCGGTGAAGAGGATGAGCGTGAGCAGGAAACCGCCCCAGTCGCGCACGGGCACCTTGGTCAGCGGACCGGCGCCCGACACGCCGGCGAGCACCAGGTAGCCCAACACGAGCCAGGCGCCCCAGGCCCATGGAAGCTGTTTGGTCGTGCTCCGCGGCCAGCGCGCGCCGAGCAGGTAGCCGATGCCGCCCAGGACCACCGTCATGGGCCACAAGTAGCGCACGGAAGGCCAGAAGATGATGGCCACGATGGAGACCAGCGCGAGGAAGCCCTGCAGGGCCACGAAGGCGCTGCCGACGATCGACTTGCGCCCCCCGGCACCCGCCATGACGCCCATCAGGCCCATCATGACCCCGACGGCTAGTAGCGGTCGCCAGAGGAACTCCATGGGGTAGCGGTACACGCCGAAGAGCTTCATGTTGCGCCAGACCTGACCCCAGGACGCCTCTACGAAGATGAACATGACCAGGTTGTAGGCGGCCCAGGCGACGATGGCGGCCGACAAGATGGTGAGCACCGAGTTGAAGGGACCGTCGAAGAGGTTGTGGCGCAACCAGTAACTGAAGCCCCGCGTCTTTACGGGTGGCTGGCGGGGAGGGATCATGCCGGTCATATCAGCGCTCCACGATGGCCAACCGCGCGTTGACCTGGTTGAGGACCACGGAGAAGGCGAGGCTGATGCTCAGGTAGGCGCCGACGAGCAGCAGGGCGATGGGGATGGCGGCGCCGGTCTGGTTGCTGATGACGCTGGCGATGACGAAGAGTTCCGCGTAACCGGCCAGGGCGGCTAGCGACGAGTTCTTGGTGAGGTTCAGGTACTGGCTGATCATGGGTGGCAGCACGATGCGCATGGCCTGCGGGAAGATGATGAGCGTGAACGTCTGATACCCGGAGAGGCCGATGGCGCGCGCGGCCTCCCGCTGGCCCTTGGGCACGGCGAGGATGCCGCCGCGCACGATCTCGGCGATGAAGGCCGAAGTGTAGATCACGAGCGCGAGGAGCAGCGCCAGGTAGTTGACCGTGAAGCGCATGCCGCCCTCGTAGTTGGTCACCGGCACGTACACCCGGCTCCAGACGAGCGCGCCCACGGGCAGGATCTCAGTTTCCGCGGTGAGGTTGGCCTTCTCCACCTCGGCCGCCTGCGGCCCGAAGGCCGAGAAGCGCGTGCCAGGTCGCGGCAGGCCGCTCTGGCCCGTGTCGGCTTGCTGCGCCACCGCGGCCGCCTTGAAGAGGGGCGTCCGCACCTGACCGTCGCGGTCCGAGACGAGCGTGCGGTGGAAGTCGGTGAGCGTCATCACCACCGACACGCCGCCGTAACCGCGGCCCGTCTCGGGATCGATGTCCTCACCCGGGTCGAGCTTGTCGTTGCCGTTGCGGTCGGCGTAGACGGCGCCGATGGAGGGGTAGTCGGTGAACGCCAGCTTCAGGCCCTTCTCCTCCGCCGCCGCTGGGTCGGCGAACGCCACGTCGAACGACGACGCCTCGTCCTTGCCTATCAGCGGGAAGCGGACGGTGCCGGGAACGACCTTGCGGCTCTCGACCAGGTTCTGGCTGGTGGTGGTCAGCGTTGCTTCCGGCAGCGTGATGGTCACGGGAACGAAGGCGGCCGCCCGGCTCTTGCCGTCTTCGACGAAGGCCGTCGTGCCGCGTCCGCGGTCGGCCTCGAAGGTGAACTCGAGGTTGTCGGGCACGCTCGGATTCACGTAGCTCAGCCCTAGGCCGACCCCGGCCACGAGCAGGAACGCCACGACCGGGTAGGGCCAGACGCGGCCCACGACGTCGAGGCGCCTGAGCCGGTTGCGGCGCCAGAGTGCGGCCAAGACCGCCAGTAAGACGCCGGCGATGAGGTATGGGATCCACGTGGAGAAGCGATACGTCGGGTAGAGCGCGGGGAACGCCAGCCCGATGTTCGACAGCAAGATACCGCCCGGCAGCGACGTGGGGTCGCTGATGCGCGGCGGGAAAGGCAGCAAGATAGCCGAGTACCAGAAGACGATCTGGACGGCGAGGGGGATGTTGCGCAGAACCTCGATATAGACGCTGGCGATGTTGCGGGTGAGCCAGTTGGTGGAAAGCCGCATGACGCCGAACAGCACGCCCAGGAAAGTAGCTACGACCACGCCGACGACGGCGACCTTCAGCGTGTTGAGGAAGCCGATGAGCAGTGCCCTGCCGTAGGTGTCGGTGACCTCGTACGGGATGGGCCGCTCGGCGATGGGGATGCCCGCGGGCTTCGTGAGGAACGAGAAGTCCGCCGGCAGGTTCGCCGCGGCGAGGGCCGTGACGACGTTGTTCACCAGCACACCGATGCCGGCCACGATGGCGAGGACGAAGATTATCTGCGCCAGCAGGCCTATGACCTTGACGTTGCGCCAGAACGGCACGCTCGTCTCTTTGGAGCGGCGCGGCAGTTGTGCGTCTACCATCGGTTCGCTTCCCTGGTGCTAGGTTTCGGTTCGGTCATGATTCGTTGGTGCTCGATCAACGCTGGTGCTCGGTCAACGATGCCGGTGACAATCAAAGGACCGCGGGGCCCGCGCGAGCGTTTCAAGCTGCGCGCGCGGGCGCCGCGGTTACCTAGCCGGCCTTAGTTGAAGGGGTAGCCGTAGATGAGGCCGCCCTCGTAGTACTGAGCGTTGAGGCCACGGTCGAGCCCGAACACCGAGCCGGCGCCCAGGTTGCGCTCGAACATCTCGCCGTAGTTACCCACGGCCTTGATGGCCTGGTAGAAGGCGTCGGCGCTCAGGCCGAAGGCCTGCACGTAGCTCTCGGAGCCGGGGGCGCCCAGGAGGCGCAGGATCTGCGGGTCCTTGGCGCTGATCAGCATCTCGTCGACGTTGGCCTGCGTGACGCCGTACTCCTCGGCGTTGAAGAGGGCGAAGACGGTCCAGGTGACGACGTCGAACCACTGGTCATCGCCGTGGAGGACGGCCGGCCCGAGGGGCTCCTTCGAGATGACGATCGGGAGGATCTTGTGATCGTCCGGCTGGCGGAGGCTCAGTTGGTAGGAGACGAGGCCCGAGGTGTCGGTGGTCCAACCGTCGCACTGGCCGTCGTCGTAGGCCTTGATGAGCACCGGGGCGGTCTCGAAGATGACCGGCGTGAACTGCACGCCGAGGCCGGCGAGGGTGGTGCCCAAGTTGGTCTCGGTCGTGGTGCCGGACTGCACGCAGATGGAGCGGCCCTCGAAGTCTTGGAGGTTGTTGATGCCGGAGTCCTTGCGCACCATGAAACCCTGGCCGTCGTAGTAGGTGGTGGGGGCGAAGTTGGCGCCCCAGTCGGTGTCGCGGCTGCTCGTGCGGGTGGTGTTGCGGATCAGCACGTCGATCTCGCCCGACTGGAGGGCCGTGGGGCGCTCGCCTGCGGTGAGGGGACGGTAGACGACCTTGGAGGCGTCGCCGAAGACGGCAGCGGCGATGGCCTTGCAGAAGTCGATGTCGAAGCCCTGGTAGTTACCTTGGGCATCGGGAACGCCGAAGCCCGCGAGCGAGGAGTTGACGCCGCAGCGGAGCTCGCCACGGTCCTTGATGGCCTGGAGTCGGCCCTCAGCGAATACGGCACTGGCACCAACCAATAGGGCTAGCGCGACGAGGATACGGATGGTTCTAACCATGAATCCACCTTCCTGGGGTCAAGCGAGAACTAGATTTTCGACTCCCCTACCAAGGGAGTTTGGAGGGGTCCAACGAACTTTATCCGGAACCCCATGGTCCTGTCAAAGAACGTGGCGAGGCGCCACCGTCGCCAGGCGGGTCGGTACGTCCAGATCGGCAGCCAAAAAACCGGGAGCGCCCAGCGAAGGGCGCTCCTCGTACCTGAACCGATCACGACGGCCGACTCAATCGGCACTACACCGGCGCGAGAGTTCAGGCCCTCGCCTCGTTGCGCGCTTCGAGCTTCGCCTTGATGCGCTTGAGGGTCGTGACTTCCTCCAGCGCGCGCTGCTCGAGCACGGACTGGATGTGGCGGATCTCGTAGTTGATCCCGGGGATGACCAGCTGTTCGAGCGCGTTCACGCGCCGGTTGGTCTTCTTGATCTCTTCGCCGATCTTGCGCAGCCGCGTCTCCGTGGCCGCCACCGTGGCGAGGGCCTCCACCAGCTTGCGGAACTGGCGTGCGGCCTCGAGGGTGGAGGCGCCGGCCCCCACGGGGGAGAAGGGCAGCGCGTCGTCGAAGGTCGGGGGCTGCACGAGCGGGACCTTCACGCCGAAGATGTTCTCCATCTTGAGCTCGATCTCGAGGTGCTTCTCCTGGGCCAGCGCCAGGCTGCCGACCGCCTCCGGGCCGTCCCAGGCGTTCGCGAGGAAGAGGGCGAAGTACGCCTCGCGGCTCGCCCGGGTAAGCTCGCGACGGGCCTCGAGCGACGACTTGACGAGCGCGAAGAACTCGCCGACCAGCGCGTCTCGCTTGCGCTTGAGCAGGTCTGCCCCGCGGATGGCGAGCTTGACCTGGTCGCGCCTCTGCAGGAGGTTCGATCTGGTCGGGGCGATGTTCTCAGCCATGGCCTACCTCCTCCGTCTCAGATCCTGTCCTGGCGCAGCGTGCCCCACAGCTCGTCCATCTTGGCCCCGTAGTACTTGTCGATCTGGTCGTTGGCGAGGCGCGTCAGTTCGCTCTTCGGGAGCCGCGACAGGATGGCCCAGGCGATGGCGAGCGAATCCTCGATGGAGCGGTTCTCCCCGCCCTGGTTGATGAAGCGGCGCTCGAACTCGTCGGCGAACGCGAGGTAGAGCTTGTCGTTCTCCGAGAGCGCGTCCTCCCCCGTGATGGCCACGAGGCGCCTGAGGTCGAGGCCGTTGGCGTAGGCGGCCTGGAGCTGGTCGGCCACGTTCTTGTGGTCCTTGCGCGTCTTGCCCTCGCCGATGCCGTTGTTCATCAGTCGGCTGAGGGAAGGCCCCGGGTTGATGGGCGGGTAGACGCCCTTGTTGTGAAGCGGCCGCGCCAGGTAGATCTGGCCCTCGGTGATGTAGCCCGTGAGGTCTGGGATGGGGTGGGTGACGTCGTCGTCGGGCATGGTGAGGATGGGCAGCTGGGTGATGGAGCCCTTGAGCCCCTCGACCACGCCGGCGCGTTCGTAGATGGACGCCAGGTCCGTGTACATGTAGCCGGGGTAACCGCGGCGTCCGGGGATCTCCTCGCGGGCCCCGCCGATCTCGCGGAGGGCCTCGCAGTAGTTGGTCATGTCGGTGAGGATGACCAGCACGTGGTAGCCGTGCTCGAACGCCAGGTACTCGGCGGCGGTGAGGGCCATCTTCGGGGTGAGGAGCCGCTCCACCGCCGGGTCGTCCGCCTTGTTCAGGAAGAGGACCGAGCGCGCTAGCGCGCCCGTGCGCTCGAACTCCTGGGTGAAGAACGTCAGCTCGCGCTGCGTGACGCCCATGGCCGCGAACACCACGGCGAACTCGGTGTCCTCGCCGATGACGGTGGCCTGCCGCGCGATCTGCGCCGCCAGTTCGTTGGCGGGGAGGCCGGAGCCCGAGAAGATGGGCAGCTTCTGGCCACGCACGAGGCTGATGAGGGTGTCGATGGTGGAGATGCCCGTCTGGATGAACTCCTCGGGCTTGCTGCGCGCGACGGGGTTGATGGGGGCCCCGCCGATGGGAAGGCGTTCGTCGGCGATCACGGGCGGCAGGCCGTCGATGGGGTTGCCGGCGCCGTTGAAGCGGCGACCGATCATCTCGCGGGCCACGCCGAGGCGCGCGACGTTCTCGACCAGGCTGACCGTGGTGCTCGACAGGTCGATGCCGGAGGTCTCCTCGAAGACCTGCAGCACCGTGTACTCCTTGGAGACCTCGATGACCTGGCCGCCGCGCAGGCGGCCCGTTCCGTCCTCGATCTGGACGATGGCGTTGTACGAGAGGTCGGGGGCGTTCTGCAGGAACAGTAGAGGCCCCGAAACGTAGCTGACCTCGCTGTAGACCTTCTTGAGTAAGTTGCTGCTCATCTCTCTCCTAGCCTCACGCGGGGACCGCGAAGCCCTTGTCGAGCTCGGTCATGACGGCGCTGCGGTAGTCGGGGAACTCGTCCTCGGCCACGTAGCGAGACCGCTGGATCTTCTCGATCACGGGGTTCTTCAGGATGTCGTCGACGGTGGCACCGGCCTCCAGGGCGGCCTTGGCCTGGTCGTAGAGGCGCAGCATCATCGTGAGCATGCCGTAGGCCTTGGTCATCGAGCACGCGGCGTCGACGGGGTCGAAGCCGTTCTGCTGCAAGAAGTCCTGACGCAGGATGCGGCCGGCCTCGATGACGAGGCGCTCCTGGTCCTGAAGCGCGTCCGGGCCGACCAGCTGCACGACCTCCTGAAGGTCGCTCTCCTGCTGCAGGAGGGTCACGGCGCGGTCGCGCTGCTCCGGGTAGTCCTCGGCGACGTTGGCGCGGTACCACTCCTCGATGATGGGCGTGAAGAGGGAGTAGGAGCGGTTCCAGTTGATGGCCGGGAAGTGCCGGCGGCGCGCCAGCGACGCATCGAGCGCCCAGAAGCAGCCCGTGATGCGCAGGGTTGCCTGCGTGACCGGTTCCGAGAAGTCGCCGCCCGCCGGGCTGACGGCGCCGATGATGGAGACGGCCGCTTCGTCGCCCGCGAGGGTCGTGACGCGGCCGCCGCGTTCGTAGAAGGCAGCCAGGCGCGACGAGAGGTACGGCGGGTAACCTTCCTCGGCGGGCATCTCCTCGAGGCGCGAGGAGATCTCGCGCAGCGCCTCGGCCCAGCGGCTGGTGGAATCGGCCATGATCGACACGGAGTAGCCCTGGTCGCGGAAGTACTCGCCGAGGGTGATCCCCGTGTAGATGGACGCTTCGCGCGCCGCCACCGGCATGTTGGAGGTGTTGGCGATGAGCACCGTGCGCTGCATGAGCGGGTCGCCGCTCTTGGGGTCGACGAGCTCGGGGAACTCGACGAGCACGTCCGTCATCTCGTTACCGCGCTCGCCGCAGCCCACGTAGACCACGATGTCGGCGTTGCCGTACTTGGCGATCGACTGCTGCGTGACCGTCTTGCCAGAGCCGAACGGCCCGGGGATGGCGGCGGTGCCGCCCATGGTGAGCGGGAAGAGCACGTCGAGGATGCGCATGCCGGTGAGGAAGGGCGTGACCGGGTCGAGTTTCTTGGCCACCGGACGCGGTTGGCGCACGGGCCAGGCGTGATACATCTTCAGCTCGGTGCCGTCCTCCAGCGTCACGACGGCGGTGTCGACCGTGTAGTCTCCGGCCGCGACGACGCTCTTGACCACGCCGGAGGTGGTCGGTGGCACGAGGATCTTGTGCGTGAACTGGAACTCGGGCACGGTGCCGAGCACGTGACCGGGTTCGACCTTGTCGCCGACCTTGACGCCGGGCGTGAAGCTCCACTTGGCATCGCGCGAGAGCGAGTTGACGATGATGCCGCGCGTGATGTAGGTGCCAGAGGCCTCGCGGATCTTGTCGAGCGGGCGCTGGATGCCGTCGAAGATGCCGTTGAGCATCCCGGGCCCCAGTTCCACTGCTAGGGGTAGGCCGGTCGAGGTCACGTGCTCGCCGACGGTGAGGCCGGCGGTGTCCTCGTACACCTGGACGAACGCCGTGTCGTGATCCAGTCGGATGATCTCGCCGATCAGGTTCTCGTTGCCCACGCGCACGATGTCGTACATGCGCGCGCCCATCATGCCTTCGGCGATGACGGCGGGGCCCGAGATGCGTTGAATCTTGCCTTCGATGGCCATTTATCGTTTCTCCCGCTATTCCAACTTGATGTCGAAGCCGATGGCGCTTCGCACCAGGTCCTTGATGTAGGTGACGGCGTCGTCGCCGGCGCCGAACGCGGCGCCCAGGCTGGGCACGCTGAGGAGCACCGGCAGGTCGCGGCCGCGCATGGCGCGCTCGCTGACCTTCACGGGGTCGTGGATGAGCCCCTCGTCGACCACCACCAGTCCGTAGGCGTCGTCGTGGATGATCTCTTCCAAGGCGTGGACTGCGTCCTCGGGGACGCTCTCGCGCACCTCTACGCCGGCCAGCCGGTAGCCGATGGCCGTCTCCGCGTCGGTCAGGACGAGCAACTTAGGCATGTGCCAGCTCCCGTTCGAGCGTCTCGCGTGGGACGCCGTAGAACTTGCCCCGCGCGAGGAGGCGCAGCTGCGCCGCCTCGGCCTCTTTCCGGCGCAAGTAGTCGACGACCACGCCGATGTTCAGTGGGGCGAGCGAGAGGCGGTGCGCGCTTGCGTCGAGGACCTTGCGGATCTCGGCCTCCGCGGCGCCCAGGCCGCTCTCGCCGGCAGCAGCGGCGGCGACGGCGGCGAACGACCCGCCCGCCAGCACGCCAAGAGCGGCGCCCTCGGGGTCGTTGACGATGGCGTCGAAGGCAGCGCGCTTGATCTCGTGCCCCCCGCGGATGAACAGGTCGGCGGCCGCTTGGGGGGCCCTGCCGCGGATCTTGAGGGCCGTGCGCAGGTTGGCGGCGTCCACCTCGAGTTGCAGGTAGCGCTTGAGCGCCTTGGGCGCGTCGGCGGCGTCGGCGCGCGAGAGGATGGCCGCGTAGTAAGCCTGGTCGAGCGCCACTTCGAGCGCGTAGAGGTCGGGGTCGCTCTGATAGCGGCGAGCCGCCCTTACGAAGGCCGAAGTCACTTCGCTGCGCGCGACGGCCAGGACCTGCGCGGCCGCGGCCATGTCGCTGGCCATGGCGGCCTGCTCGAGCAGGCTGGGCCGCAACTCACCGGCGGGGAACAGCGAGCCCTCGATCTCCTCCAGGCCCTTCCCCGCGTGCTTGCCCCGGGCTATGGCCTTCACGTTGGCCAGGTCGAACCGCATGAGGAGCAGGCCGATGAGTTCCCGGGGTTGCCCGTCCGAGAAGGTCAAGAGGCTATGCGCCGTGTGGTAGACGTTCCTGGCCACGGCGTGGTCCACGGCGGCCAGGCCGGTGCTACGCGCCTGCGCCTCTTCCAACTCTTTGACGTACGGGGTCTGTGCCAGGCTGGAGGTGAAGGCGCGAAAATCGCTGGCGTCGAGCGCCGCTTGATAGAAGGGTGGGCCCAGGAGCTTCGCCCTCATCCCGCGCACGCGCGCGTTGATGTAGCCGTAATCACTGGACATGCGCCCTCAACCTGCCTTGGCGCCGAAGAGCGCCGTCGAGACCTCCGAGGCAAGCTCACCGCGCAACGCCTCGAGCCGACCGTAGAGGGTGTTCGCGATGACGCTGCGGTTGGCGGTGCGCAGGCGCATGCCGCCCTTGACGTCAGCGGCCGTTTCGACCGGGACGGTGAGGCCGGCGGCCGCAACGGCCTTCTCGGCGAGTTCCCGGTCCTGTGGACCGACGATGACGGCCTGCAGTGATTGCGTGCCCGCTGCCGCGACCGCTTCGCTCAGGAGCTTCGAGAACACGGGAGCGTACTCTTCCGGATCGCTGAGCAGCTTGTCGAGCTTGTCGCGCGCCGCCGCGAAGACGCTCTCGACCCCGTCGTGCTGGGCCCTGAGGCGCAACGCGGACGCTTCCAGCTGCGCGGCCGACTTCGCGCGCACCAGGGCCGCTTCGCCCTGCGCCTTCGCGGCGCGCGCGTGGCTGGCCGTCAAGGTCTCGACCTCCGTCTTCGCGTTCGCGATCATCTCCGAGGCGCGACTTTGCGCCTCGGAGATGATCGTCTCGATTTCCGAGCTCGCCTCTTGCTCGAGGAGAGCCGAAAGCTCAGCCACGCTTACCCGCCGATCTGGTTGTTCAGGAAGAACGCGATGACGAAGCCGAAGATGATGAGCGTTTCGGGGATCACGAGGTAGATCAGGATCTGTCCGAAGGCCTCGGGGCGCTCGGCGAGCAGACCCGCACCGGCGCTGCCGATGGCTGCCTGGGCGATGCCCACGGCGATCGCGGCAAGGCCGATGGCGAGGCCGGCGCCCAGGGCGATGAGGCCCGCCCCGAGCCCGGGGCCGCTGACCGACTGGGCGAAGGCAACTGCACCGAAGAGGGCGAAGAGGGAGATTGCCGAGAGAACGCGAACTGCCTTGGTCATCACTTTCCTCCTAGTAGCTTGAACGGTCTATACGGTCGGCCGCTCTCGTCGTAGTAGCCGAACTTGGTGAAGAACTCGACATACTGCAAACGCAGAGGCTGCAGTGCATGTCCGATGATCGTGAGGGCCAGCGCCAACAGGTGGATCGTCAACCCGAGGGCGATACCCAGGATGGGGCCGAGGATGGGCAGCGTGCCGCCTATCGCGAAGCCCAGGTCGGTGACCAGGTTGGCCACCAGAGCGGCGGACAGACCCACCGCGAAGAGTCGCAGGAAACTGAGGATGTTGCCGGAGTTGGAGATGAGCTCGACGAGCATCAGGGGCATCTTGGCCAACACGGCGTTTATCAGGAACACGAGCAGCAGTACCCCGACGATGCCCAAGACCAGGGGGCCCACCGAGTCATTGAGGAACGCCCAGGCGAAGATCACGATGCCGATCAGGCCCGAGGCCATCCCGACGCCCTCGAAGACGTGTTTCATGTCTTGGTGCCTGAAGCCGAAGACGATGCGGATCAACCAGCCGCCCACGACCTGCAGCACGCCGAAGGCGATTGTGAGGAGCAAGAGGGGCGTGAAGACCTCGATGCGCAGCAGCGGGACGTTGATGAGGCCGTAACCCACCTCGTGATGCGCCGTCGTGTAGAAGATCGGCCGGCCCGCCGGGAAGCGCTCGAGGAAGTTCCCGAGGAACTCGCCGTACACGAAGCCCCAGGCGAACGCCCAAGCGGCGCACCAGAAGATGACGGTGCTGATGGGCTTGAGGGCCTGCGCCGGAACGACGATGTTCAACGGACCCATGTCGAGCTTCTTGCCCGCCTCGCCACGTTTGCGCAGCAGCCAGGCGATGACGGCGAACAAGATGGCGAAGCCCATGTCGCCGACGACCAGGCCGAAGTAGAGCGGGAAGAACACGGCGAGGGTCCACGACGGGTCGAAGCTGCCGTACTTGGGCGGCGCGAAGAGCGCCAGCAGGCCCGTGAACGGTCGTACCCAGGCCGCGTTCTCGAACTTGACGGGCACCTTCTCGTCGTGGTGGACGTCCGCCTCGCGGGTCTCGACGATGATGTCGCCACCGAACTGCTTACTAAGCGACGCCACCACGTTGGGTCGGTCGGCGCTGGGCACCCAACCTAGCAGCGCGAAGCCGTAGCGGCCCTCCGCCAGGTCCTGGTAGCGCGCGTAGCGCTCCTGATGGTTGCGTGCGGCGCGGTCGAGTGAAGCGAGGCGCGCACCGTGCTGCGCCCCGATCTTGCGGAGGTCGGCGCCGATGTTCTCGAGCCGTTGCGGCAGTACGCGCGCACGCTCCTCCATCATGTGGGCGGCCTTGGCAACGCCGAGACCGGCGTACTTGTCGGGCAGCACGATCTCCGAAACGCCCTGCTTGGCGAGCGCGCTGCGCAAGTCGGCCAGTAAGCGGCGCAGGGTCACCGTGGCGACCAGGCGGCCGTTGCGGTAGGGGCGGCTCGCGAACATGACGGCCCCGCCCAGGGCCTCCGTCACGACCGGCTCCAGCGTCTCCAGCCCGCCCTCCTCGATGAAGAAGCCGACGCCGGCAAGGTACCTGGCGTCGTCGAGGGGGCCCAGCAGGGGTGCGAGGTCACGAAGTAGGGGTAGGTAGCTGTGGATGAGCTCGAGCTCGTCGCTCAACTCGCCGCGCTCCGCCACCAGCCGGTCCACCTGCTCGGCGACTTCCGAAAGGTCGCGTTCGATGGCCGCTGGATCCGAGCCGACCTCCACGCGCGCTTGCGATTCGGGGTCTACTTGGAGCTGGCCGATGAGGTACGCAGAACGCGCCACCAGTCGGTCCCAGCTCTCCTTGGCCTCCAGGTCCGCGCCTTCCAGTCTCAGTCGGCGGATGGAATCTTGCGTGGAGTCGGGGTTGAGCGTCTCGACCTGCACCACACCCAGGTTCTGAAGGCTGATCAGGACTTCCTTGGCGCGGCTGCGCCTACCGACCACCAACACCTGGTCCATCGTGGCGATCATGGCAAGACCTTCTCCAGCACCATGGTAGCGGCGCGGCCCGCGTTGTTGTTGGCCTTGTCGTTGAGCAACCCGGCGGCGTCGCGTGCGTTATGCAAGATCTCGTTGCGTGCGGCCTCGGCCTGCTTGGTCGCGGCCTCGAGGTCGCTCTTGGCCGCGCCCTCCGCCCGCGCCTTGCCCTCGGCGACGAGTTTGGCAGCGTCCGCCGCCGCCTGTTCGACGATCGCCTTGGCCTTGGCCCTGGCCTCCTCCACCTTACGTACCAGGTTCTTCTCCTGGGTCACGAGGTCTTGGAGCAGTCGTTCTCCTCGAGCTTCCAAGCGGCCCTCCTTCCGTCACACTGCAGCACCGGCACCAAGTATCGGGCCTGATGTCGTGGGAAACGTTCGTTGCGAGTACCTACACAGAAGGCGCCGCCGCGTGGTGAACCACGCCCCTGACGCGTTTCTGCCCAAACATACCAAGGCATCATGGGGGTGTCAATCAAGGACATTCGTCCCGACCGCGACGATGTGCACGCCAGAGGCCGGACGCTCTCGGGGCCGGTCAACCCCTCTTCTTACGTTGCTTCGTGTACGCCTCCGGCACCCTCAAGCGGCGTTCCGCGTCGCGCGCCGCGAGAACCCCCTGAATCTCCTGCAGTTCATCATAAAGCTCGGCCAGGCCCGCCTCTCCCGCATCGGCGTCCGTCAGCCCGGCCGCCAGCTCGGCCCTGCGCGCCAGCAAGCGCGCCCTCCCGGCCTCCTTCTGCTCCTCGAGGAGCACCTCTCGTAATCGCGACATGGTCTTGACGAGCTGCACCTCGATGTCGATGCGGCCGTCTTCCTCGCCATCGGCCCGCAGCAGTCGTTCGAGCACGACCGCCCCCTCGTCGAGCCGTTGATAGTTCGCGAGGACCGCCCCAGCGTCGTAGTCGAACTCCGAGCAGTAGCGCGCGAAGTCGACGAGCGCCGAACCGGCGCCGTGAGCGGGGACCCCGCCCATCACCCGCTCCAGCCTCTCCCTCAGCCGGCGCGGCTCCATCAGTAGCAGGGCCACCGCTTCGAGCTCCAGCCTTCGCGCCTGGCCTAGTTCGAGGCGCTGGCGCCTCAGACCCTTCATCTCGGTCGTCGACGGAGCGCGACGGGCTTTGCCGGCCAACCAGTCATCCAAGCGCGCACCGTCGATCTTCAGGTGTTCGATCACGAGCCTGCGCATCTCGGTCGCCACCGGATCGAACACCCCCCGCGGCCGCAACACGCCCTGCAACTCCTCCAGCACCGAACGTTGGCCCTCGACGCTGGCGGGGTCGTAGCGTTCGAGTACGCGGCGGAAGCGGAACTCGACCTCGTTCACGCCCTGCGACAGGGCGGCCTGGAACTCGCTCAGGTGCCCGCCAAGCACCGCCTCGGCCGGGTCCTTGCCGAACGGTATCGTTACCGCGCTCACGACGAACCTGCGCCCCACCGCCTGGTCGAGCCCCGCCAACACGGCTCGCTGCCCGGCCTCGTCGGCGTCGAACGCCAGCTTGACGGAGTGGACGTCGAGCCGCGCCAGGGCGTCGCCCTGCTCGGCGGTGAGGGTCGCCCCGAGCGCTGCCACGGCGTTCTTCATGCCCGCCTGGTGCAGGGCCATGACGTCCATGTAACCCTCGACCACCAGCACCTCGCCCGAGCGCCTGATCTCCGAGCGCGCCTTGTCGAGGCCGTAGAGGAGCCCGCCCTTGTTGAAGAGCTCCGACTCGGGGCTGTTCAGGTACTTAGGCATCGAGTCGTCGAGCACGCGCCCCGCGAAGCCGACCAGCCGAGAGAGGCCGTCGCGGATCGGGAACACGATGCGCTCCCTGAAGCGGTCGTAGCGCCTGCCGCGTTCGTTCTCGATCACGAGGCCCAGCGTCACCAGGTCGGCCTCGCGCACGCCCTTGCCGAGCGCATGTCGTAGCAGGCCGTCCCAGCCGGCCGGAGCGAACCCGACCTCGAAGGCGTCCACCGTCTCCGTGGCGATGCCGCGTCCGCGGAGGTAATCGAGTGGCGCTCCCTCCAGGTGCGTGCGGAAGTACTCGAGGGCGAGCTGGTTGACGTCGTAGAGGTCGCGGCGGTGCGGTTCCTTGCGGCCGGCCGGCTCCACCTCGACCCCGGCCCTGGCGCCCAACAAGCGCAGCGCATCGGGAAAGCTCAGCGCCTGGGTGTTCATCACGAAGTCGAAGACGTCGCCCTTGGCGTGGCAGCCGAAGCAGTAGTAGAACCCGCGGTCCACGTGGACGTGGAAGCTCGGCGTCTTCTCGGCATGGAACGGGCACAGCCCCTTGAGCTGACCCCTCCCCGCGGGCTTGAGCGCCACCACCTCTCCGACGACGTCGGCCAGGTTCAGGCGGTCCTTGATCAGTTCCTTGGCGTCACCGGCCATCACCCGAACTCCTGACTCACCTTGGCCACCAGGTTACGCCCGGCGCTGGTCCGGGTCAGTCATGCGCGCCCTGCTCCGCCGGGTAGAGCGGCAGGTGCCCAAGCGCTATCACGTCCTCGCGCTCGGATCCCTCCGTGAAGACGACCATGGTGGCCACGACCTCCGCGCCGACCTCTTCCAAGATGCCGATCAGACCGTTGAGGGTCCCGCCCGTGGAGACGACGTCGTCCACTATGGCAACGCGCTTGCCGCGCAACTTATGCAGGTCGGCCCCGTCTATCACGAGGAGCTGGGGCTTGCCTGTCGTGATTGACATGACGGACCTCGTGATCGAATCGACCATGTAGGGTTTCTCGGTCTTGCGGGCCACCACGTACGGCAGGCCACTCCGGACGCTCATGGCGTGCGCCAGCGGCACGGCCTTCACCTCGGGCGTGACCAGCGTCTGGACGCCGTGCGGCAGACGCCTCACCAACTCGTCAGCGGCTGCCTCGGTGAGCGCGGTGTCGCCCAAGAGGTTGAGCAGCGCGACGGACACGGCTCCGACGTTGACGACCTTCAGCTCGCGCTCCTGGTCTCCCACGCGAACCCGGTGGCTTTGCATGATCATGCCTCCTGAGGAGGCGCCCTAGTAGGCGCCGGCCTCGAGTCCCGGCCGCGCTCGGTGCGCCGCGGCCGGTCGGTGCGGGACCCTTCCGCGGTGCGGGCCCCTGGACGGCCCATACACTACCGCAGTGTGCTCCCGCACGGTTCTTGGGCCAACCGGGGCGCGTGGTACGCTCGTGCCCGTGGAGGAAGTGCACCTGAGGCCCGCCTCGCTGGCGGATTACGTCGGCCAGACGCGGCTCAAGCGGAAGCTCGAGGTCTACCTCGAGGCCGCCCGCGACCGCCGCGAGGCGCTCGACCACGTCCTGCTCTACGGACCGCCCGGCCTCGGGAAGACCACGCTGGCGCACATCATCGCCGCCGAGCTGGGCGTGGGCATCCGCGTGACCTCGGGTCCGGCCATCGAGAAGCCCGGGGACCTGGCTGCCATCCTCACCAACTCGCTCGAACCCGGTGACGTCCTCTTCATCGACGAGATCCACCGCCTGGGCCGAGTGGCCGAGGAGCACCTCTATCCTGCCATGGAGGAGTTCAAGATCGACATCGTGCTGGGCCAGGGGCCCGCCGCCCGCTCCATCCGGCTGGAGCTCCCACGGTTCACCCTGATCGGCGCCACCACGAGGCCGGGCCTCATCACGGGGCCGCTCCGCAGCCGCTTCGGGATCCTCGAGCACCTCGACTACTATTCCGATGCGGAACTCGCCACGTCCGTCAGGCACGACGCCCAGCGGCTCGGATACAAGCTGAGCGACGACGCGGCGCTCGAGATCGGCCAGCGCTCGCGGGGCACCATGCGCATCGCCAAGCGCCTGCTGCGCCGCGTACGCGACTACGCGCAGGTGGCCGGCGACGAGGCCATCGACCTGGCCCGCGCCAAGCATGCGCTGGACGCCCTCGACATCGACGACGCGGGCCTGGACCGCCGCGACCGCGCCATCCTCGGCGCACTGGTGGAACGCTTCGCCGGCGGCCCGGTCGGGCTCGACACGCTCGCTACCGCCGTCTCGGAGGACCGGGCCACGCTGGAGGAAGTGTACGAACCGTTCCTCATCCAGCGGGGCCTGCTCATGCGCACCCAGCGCGGTCGCATGGCCACGCCGGCCACCTACCGCCACCTCGGCCTTCCCGTGCCGGTCGGAACCCTCGGCGAGGCGCCCCTGTTCGGTGAAGGCGCCGCCCCCGAGCGGCAAGCTTGACGCGGGGGTGAGCGCCGGATGGACAGGTGGGTGAACGCCGGATGATCAGCGGCAGCCTGAAGAGCGTTCCGCTGGGTGACGTGTTCCAGCTGGTGGCCATGAGCCAGAAGACGGGCCTCTTGACGGTCGAACGCGGGGGCGCCCGCGCGCGCATCTACTTCGACCAGGGCCGCGTGGCGTACGCGCACATGACTTCGGGTGCCCACCTCGGCGAGATGCTCGTGCGCCTCGACCTCCTCACCGCCCGCGAAGTACAGGAGATCCTCATGGATCAGCAGCGCGAGAACCCGGGGACCCTCCTGGGGCGCGTTGCCGTGGAGAAGGGCATCCTCGCCGAAGCGGACCTGGCGCGGGCCGTGGAGGCACAGGCGTTCGACGTGATCACCGAGTTGCTGTCATGGTCCGATGGCGCGTTCGAGTTCGGCGAGGTGACGGCGAACGCCTCTCAGGTACCTTTGGGTCATGGCTTCGACGCCGCAATGCTCCTCATGCGCGTCGTCCAAGGTCTCGAGGCGTTCAAGGAGCATGGCGCGCCACCGGACGCCGTCTACGCGCGCCTGGGCGACCCGACCCTCGTCGACCTGCCGGACGGCGCCTGGGAGGTCCTCGGTCAGGTGGACGGCCGGCGCTCGGCGCGGACCATCGCGGCCGAGCTCGACATGCCGGAACGCAGGGCCCTGGCCGTGCTGGGGGAACTCGAGACCCTGGGCGTGGTCGAGCGGTCGCCGTACCCGGCCGACGAGCCCGTCGTGCTCGTCGTCACCGCGAGCGGCGCACTCGACAGGCTCATCAAACTGGCGCTCCAGCGGACGGGCCTTCGCACCGCCCGTGTTGCCGACTTCGCCAGCGTGTTCGAGGGCATCAACGAGCACCATCCTCGCGCGCTGGTGCTGGACGATGACGGCTCGGCCTGGGACTTCGTGCGGGCGCTGCGCAAGAGCGCTCAGCAGGGGCATCTTCCCGTACTCGTGCTGGTTGAGAAGGAGCCGCGGGGCTCGTTGTTCAGGCCCCTGCCCAAGGCCGACTGGCTCGTCAAGCCTTTCCACGAACTCAAGCTCCAACAAGAGGTCACCAAGCTCGTCGGCGACCCCAAGCACGCCTGAGGCCGAGGGCCCACGACTGTCGGCCCCATGAGGCGCCGGCCTCCTCACGTCTCATTAAGTGTGGGCGTGACGCGGGTGTAACTTGGTGGTGACGCCTGCAGGAAGGCGCTTCCGGCACCGCTGGTATACTGCCCGGCAACGCGACTTCGTGCGGTGGTACGGAACATCAGCTTCAGGTAGGGACCCGTCCCTCCCACTCGCCCCGTGGCAGTCGCGTGTATGGTCGGCGCGCCGCCGCTTCTTCGCGGTAGCGCCGAAGAGAGAGGTGACATTCGTGAGGAAACTTCTCAGTCTCCTGTTCGCCGTGTTGGTCATGGGCGCAGTAGCCAGCGCTCAGACAGTGATAACAGTGGCTGCGGGGGCCGTCGGGCAGGAGCTCGAGCTCACCAAGGCCGCGGCGGACCGCTACATGAAGGCCCATCCCGACGTCACCGTCAAAGTGCTCGAGACGCCGGACCTTACCGACAACCGCCTCGCCCTGTACCTGCAGATGTTCGAAGCCAAGTCCTCGGACGTGGACGTGTTCCAGATCGACGTCATCTGGCCCGGCGACCTCGCCGAGCACTTCGTCGACCTGTACGACTACGGCGCCCGCGACGTGATCGATCAGCACTTCCCCGCCATAGTGCAGAACAACACCGTCGACGGACGCCTCGTCGGGATCCCGTGGTTCACTGACGCCGGGCTCCTCTACTACCGCACCGACCTCCTCGAGAAGTACGGCTTCGATGGCCCGCCCAAGACGTGGGACGAGCTCACCAGTATGGCGCAGAAGATCCAGGACGGTGAGCGCCAGGCCGGTAATCCCGACTTCTGGGGCTTCGTCTGGCAGGGCAACTCCTACGAGGGCCTCACCTGTGACGCCGAGGAATGGGTCGCTTCTTACGGCGGCGGCACCATCGTGAGCCCGGAGGGCGTCATCACCATCAACAACCCCAACGCCATCGCCGCGATCACCGAAGCGGCCTCCTGGGTGGGCACCATCTCCCCCAACGGCGTCACCAGCTTCGGCGAGGAAGAAGCCCGCAACATGTGGCAGGCGGGCAACGCGGCGTTCATGCGCAACTGGCCCTACGCCTACAGCTTGGGCAACGCCAAGGACAGCGTCATCGCCGGTAAGTTCGACGTGAGCCCACTCCCCGCCGGCCCCAACGGCAAGCCCGCCGCCACGCTCGGCGGTTGGCAGCTCGCCGTCTCCAAGTACAGCAAGGATCCCGCGGCCGCGGCGGATGTGGCGCTCTTCCTCGCGTCCCCGGCCGAACAGAAGATCAGGGCGATAGAGGGCTCACTCAACCCAACCATCATGTCCCTCTACAAGGACCCTGACGTGCTCAAGGCCGTGCCGTTCTTCGGCTCCTTGTACGACGTGTTCACGAACGCGGTCGCGCGCCCCTCGACCGTCACGGCGCCCAACTACGCGGCCGTGTCGCGCGCCTTCTACACGGCCGTGCATAGCGTGCTGACCGGGAAGACCACCGCAGCCGACGCCGTCGCGGAAGCCGAGGCCGACATCGAGGACATCACGGGCTTCCCCACCGGCCAACCATAAGGCCGGGGCCCGCTAGCTCTGACGGCCGGGGCCACGCGCGAACCGCGCTGGCCCCGGCCACTGGGTACGTCTATCGGCCTCGCCCTTCGCCGGCGGGGCCGTTCGCTTACGTGGAGTAATGGACGGAGGACCGATGAGCGACGCCAACGAGTCGCCGGCGCCCTCTCCCAACGATGGGGGGCCACCCGGGAAACGAGCGGCGCCGGGCCAGGGGCGCGGCACCACCAAGAGCGGCAGTTCGCGCCTGGTACGCATGGAACGCCGCACCGCTTATATCTTGCTGCTGCCGACGTTCGTCATCCTGGCCCTGATAGCGGCCTACCCCTTCGGACAGGTCGTCTACTCGAGCCTCACGAACGCCAAATTCGCCAGCTCCGAACCCACGAGTTTCGTGGGCTTGGAGAACTACCACACGCTGTTCGCGTTCACCGTCAAGCGGCTCCCCCCAAGGCTTGACGAGTCGGGTGCCCCGGTAATACTCGACGGCAAGACCCAGTACGAGTCGCCCCTCAAGATCCTCCCGCGTTCCCCCGTTCGCTTCAAGCAGGTGTTCCAGTTCGACCTCTTCGGCAACCGATACGTGTTGGGCGCCCTCTCGGCCGAGTTCATCCGGGCAGTGTGGGACACGCTGGTCTTCACCATCGTCGCCGTGGCGCTCGAAACCGTGCTCGGGATGGTGATAGCCCTGACCCTCTCCAGCAACTTCCGCGGCCGCGGCGCAATGCGTGCGGCCATGCTCGTGCCGTGGGCGGTCATCACGGTCGTCTCGGCCCGGATCTGGGAGTGGATGCTCCAACCCAGCCGCGCGGGGCTGTTCAACGCCCTGGCTTCTTACCTGGGCATAGGCGACGGCCACACGGACTTCTTCGGCAACCCCCGCCTGCAACTCCCCAGCATGATCATCATGGACGTCTGGAAGACCACGCCCTTCATGGCACTCTTGCTATTGGCCGGACTCGCCACCATCCCCGCGGAGTTCTTCGAGGCGGCTAAGGTCGACGGCGCCGGGCCCCTAAAGCGCTTCTTCCGCATCACGCTTCCCCTCCTCACGCCTACCCTCGCGGTGGCGCTCATCTTCCGCACTCTCGACTCCCTGCGCGTGTTCGACATCTTCCAGGTCGTGCTCGGCAACCAGCGCTACTCCATGGCGAGCTACGCGCAGGACATGCTCATCAGCCGGCGCGACATGGGCTTGTCGTCCGCGGCGTCGGTGACCATCTTCATCATCATCTTCGTCTTCGCGCTGCTCTACGTTCGCTCCATGAAGGTGGACACCCAATGACCGCCTCCGCCGAACGCGCCAGGCGCCACCGGACCCGGGCGCTGCAGCGCGCCGTGGGCCGGTTCTTCTTCTGGTTGCTCATCATCGTGCTGTTCGTTTATCTGATGTTCCCGTTCTACTGGGCGCTCGTCTCCGCGCTCAAGTCGCAGGCGGAACTCATCCAGCCGCCGGCCACCCTCTGGCCGGCGAAGCCGGTGCTAACGAACTTCCGCTCAGTGCTGTCCAACGACACCTTCGTCCGGGCACTGGGCGTATCGACGATCGTGGCCAGCAGCGTGACCATCCTTTCGCTCCTGGTGGGCTCTTTCGCCGGCTACGCCCTTGGCAAGATGCGTTTCAGGGGCAGGGGCGCGTCCTTGTACGTCATCCTCGCCATGACGATGTTCCCGCAGATCGCCGTGCTGGCGGGCCTCTACGCCGTCATCCGCCTGCTCAACATGCCCGCCGTTCCAAGCATGATCCTCTCCTACATGCTCTTCACCCTGCCGTTCACCGTCTGGGTCCTCACCTCGTTCTTCAAGGGGCTGCCCGACTCCCTACTGCAGGCGGCGCAGGTGGACGGCGCCACGCTCTTCCAGGCGTTCCGCTACGTGCTCCTCCCCCTGACCGCACCGGCTCTCGTAACCACCGGCCTACTCGCGTTCATCCAGGCGTGGAACGAGTACCTGTTCGCACTCACGTTCACCGTGATCGACCCTCCGGCTCGCACGGTGCCAGTGGCCATTGCGCTGTTCACTGGCGAGGTCGCCCGTCAGGAGCCGTTCGGCGAGATCATGGCGGCCGCAGTGATCGTGACGATCCCCCTGGTCGTGCTCGTGCTGATCTTCCAACAGCGCATCGTGGCCGGGCTGACCGCCGGCGCCGTGAAGGGCTGATCGGGCCTCAGCCTGCGTGGAGCCGCTGCAGGCGCTCGGCGATCTGGTCGAGCGCCTGCGGATTGGCCACGACCTCGCGGTTCGTCATGGGTTGGCCGTTCACCAAGCGGCTGACGGCCAGTTCCATGGTCTTCCCGGAACGCGTCCTGGGCAGTTCAGGCACGTCGATGATCCTCTTGGGCACGTGGCGTGGCGACGTGGACTCGCGGATGACCCTTCGGATGCGCGCCTCGAGCGCCTCGTCGAGCACGGCCCCTCCTCGCAGCACCACCAGTAGCCAGACTTCCTGATCGTCCTCAAGGCGCCGCGCCACCGCGACCGCCTCGGCTACTTCCCGCACCGCCTCCAGCGGCCGGTAGATCTCGGCGGTGCCGATGCGCACCCCGCCCGGGTTGAGGGTGGCGTCGGACCGCCCGTAGACGACGATGCCACCATGAGCGGTGCGCTCGACGAGGTCGCCATGCCGCCATACGCCCGGGTACTGCTCGAAATAGGCGGCGCGGTAGCGGGCGAAGTCCGGATCGGCCAGGAACCGAAGCGGCATCGAGGGGAGCGGGGAGGCGCAAACGAGTTCGCCCGGCTCGCCGGTCACGTCGTTACCCGACTCGTCGAACACCCTCAGGTCTACGCCGAGCCCCGGCCCCTGGATCTCACCCGCGTACACGGGCAACGTGGGGACGCCGAGCATGAAGCAGCTCACGATGTCGGTGCCGCCCGAGATGCTGGCCAGGTGCAGGTCCTGCTTCACGGCCTCGTACACGTACTCGAAACCGTGCGGCGAAAGCGGCGACCCGGTGGACGCCAGCGTGCGCAGGGCGCTCAGGTCACAGGCTTCGCCTGGGCTCAGTCCCTGGCGCGAGAGTTCTTGAATGAAGCGGGCACTGGTGCCGAAGAACGTGACACCGAGGCGCTCGGCGAGCCTGAAGGTCACCTGCGGGTCGGGCCAGGCCGGAGAACCGTCGAAGAGCACGACGGTGGCGCCGGACGCCAGCGCCGAGACCAGCCAGTTCCACATCATCCAACCGGTGGTCGTGAAGTAGTAGACGACGTCGCCGGGACCGATGTCCGAGTGAAGCGCGTGCTCCTTACGGTGCGTGAGAAGGGCGCCGCCGGCGCGGTGGACCATCGCCTTCGGGGCGCCCGTGGTGCCCGAGCTGTAGAGCACGTAGAGGGGGTGGTCGAACGGCAGGGCGGTGAACTCGAGCGGCCCGGCCGCTCCGGCTAGCCACTCGTCCCACGTCGGCGCACCCGCCAACCGTGGCCCCTCCCCGGGGTAGACCAGCTCCACAGTCTGCACCAGCGTCTTGAGGCGGCGGCGCAAGGCGGCCACCGTCTCGCTCCTGTCCATCAGCTTGCCGCCGTAGCGGTAAGCACCGGAAGCGACGAGCACCTTGGGGCCGACCTGCTCGAAGCGGGCGGCCGCGGCCTCGGCGCCGAAGTCGGGCGAGCACGACGTGAAGACGGCTCCCAGGGAGGCGCAGGCCAGGAGGGTGATCACGGCCTCGGGCAGGTTGGCGGCGAAGGCCGCCACCGCGTCCCCCTCACCCACCCCGGCCGCCAGCAGGGCGGCGCGCGTCCTCGCCGTGGCGTCGCGCAACTCGGGCCAAGTCAGGCTCGTTTCGCCTCCGCCCTCCACGGCCGAGACGATGGCGACAGCGTCGGCTGCAACACCCCGCGGGTGAAGCAGGGCCTCGGCATAGTTGAGGGTGCCGCCCTCGAACCACCGCGTATGGGGCATTGGATCAGTGGACCGCACGGTGGCGGCGCGGCTTCGGAACGGCAGTTCCAGCTTCTCGGCAAGGAGTCCCCAGAACTCGTCCGGCCGTGCCACGCTCCAGGCGTGCAGTGCGGCGTAGTCGGGCAGCGAGGCCGCGGTGGCGCGCTCACCGGCCAGCCGGAACGCCTCCATGGCGCTCGCCGCTACCCGGGCGCGTGGTGGGGTCCAGAGCGGTTCGCTCGCTGCGCGGCTCATCTCCTGGGGTTCTCCTCCTGGTCGAGGCCCGGCCGACTCGCGTGGGCCACGGAAGACTTAGGCGCCAGTGTACCCTTGGGCATGTTCTCCAGGCGCAGGAGTCGCACCCCGGCGCGGGTCCGGGCCCCGGCACGCCCCGAGGATCCGGCGCGACCGGGGGAACCCACGCCACCGGGCGCGACCGGCCGCCGCTCCGTGACGCGCGACGACCTGGCCCAGCTGCGCCGCACACTCTCGTTCCTGAGGCCCCACCGGGGCGCGCTCGTGGGCGGCATGGTGGCAGTTGCGTTCGCCGGCATCCTTGCCCTCGTCTTCCCCCTCCTGATACGTGACCTGCTCAACACCGCCTTCGCCCCCGGCTCGGCGGCAGGACTGGCCCTCTCCGAGCTGAACCGGGTCGCTCTCCTGTTGGTCGGACTCATGTTAGCTCAGGCGGTTTTCAACTACCTGCGCATGTACCTCCTCGGGCGCGTCGGAGAGGCGGTGGTCGCCGACATGCGTTCCCGGGTGTTCGGGCACCTGCTGGCGCTGTCCGTGCGCTTCTTCGAGGACCGCAAGACCGGTGAGATCACGTCGCGGCTCACGGCCGACATCGCCACCTTGCAAGGCGCCGTCTCCTTGCAGCTGGCGCAGTTCGTCAATCAGGGAGTGACGCTGGTCGGGGGGCTGGTCGTGCTGCTCGTCCTCGACTGGCGCCTTACCCTGCTCATGCTGGCGGTCATCCCCGCCCTGGTGGTCGCGGCCGCCTTCTTCAGCCGCGGGATACGCAGGTCGAGCACGGCGTTCCAGGACGATCTGGCCGCCGCGAACGCCGCCGCCGAAGAGGCCATAACGTCCATCCGGGTCGTGAAGTCGTTCACCGCCGAGGGCTGGGAGAGGCGGCGTTACGGGGACCTCGTCGCGCGCTCGTTCCAGAGCGCGCTGATCCGCGTGAAGCTGCGCGCGCTGTTCGTTCCCGCGGTCATCCTCGGCATGTCCGGCGGGCTGGCGCTGGTGCTGTGGTACGGCGGACGCCTCGCCGTGTCGGGCGCGCTGCAGAGCGGCGACCTCGTCGCCTTCTTGCTGATCACAGTGTTCGTCGCGAGCAGCATCGGCACCTTCACCGACCTCTGGACCCAGCTGCAGCAGGCGGCCGGGGCCTCCAAGCGGATCTTCGAACTGCTCGACGAGGAGAGCAACCTCCCCGAACCGGAGCGGCCGGTCAAGCTGGAGAGCGTGAGGGGCGAGGTGCGCTTCGAGGACGTGTCGTTCGACTACGGCCGCGGCGCCGAGGCCGTCCTCGAGAACGTGAGTCTGGTTGCCCGGCCGGGCGAGGTCGTGGCGCTGGTCGGCCCGAGCGGCGCGGGCAAGAGCACGTTGGTCAGCCTGGTGTCACGCTTCTTCGACGTGACCTCTGGGCGGGTCACGCTCGACGGCGTCGACGTGCGAGACCTGGCCACCGCCGACCTGCGCGCCCTGATAGGCCTGGTGCCGCAGGAGACCCAACTCTTCTCGGGCTCGATCATGGAGAACGTCCGCTACGGGCGCCCCAGCGCCACGGACGACGAGGTGAAGGCGGCGGCCAGGGCGGCCAACGCCGACGGCTTCGTGGCGGGACTGCCGCGCGGGTACGACACGCAGGTCGGCGAGCGAGGGGTGATGCTTTCGGGCGGCCAAAGGCAACGGCTCGCCATCGCTCGCGCGCTGCTCAAGGACCCGCGCATCCTCATTCTGGACGAGGCCACGAGCTCGCTCGACAGCGAGTCGGAGGCCCTGGTGCAGGCCGCGCTGGACGTGCTGATGCGGGGGCGAACGACCTTCGTCATAGCGCACCGCCTGGCCACCGTCAGGAAGGCCGATCGGATACTCGTGTTGGACGCGGGCACCGTCGTGGAAAGCGGCACCCACGAGGAACTCCTGGCGGCCGGGGGCCTCTACGCCGACCTCTACGAACTGCAGTTCAAGGGTGACGCCACCCACGCCGTCCCGGTGGCGCCGTAGCGCCCCGCCCCGCGCCATCACTACCTGCCGAGTACAATGTTGGGTCATGCCCCTCACGGTCCACTCCCCCTACACGCCAAAAGGCGATCAGCCCGAGGCCATCGCCGGGTTGGTCGAGGGGCTGGGTGACGGGCTCCGGTTCCAGACGCTCCTCGGAGCCACCGGTACCGGCAAGACCTACACGATGGCCAAGGTCATCGAGGAACTGCAGCGGCCCGCGCTCGTGCTCGCTCCCAACAAGGTCTTGACGGCGCAACTGGCGTCGGAGTTCCGCGACTTCTTCCCCGACGCGGCCGTCGAGTTCTTCATCTCTTACTACGACTACTACCAGCCCGAGGCCTACGTGCCGTCACGGGACCTCTTCATCGAGAAGGACGCCAACATCAACATGGAGCTCGAGCGGCTCAGGCACTCCACCACGCGCTCGCTGCTGACCCGGCGCGACGTCATCGTCGTGGCGTCGGTCTCCGCCATCTACGGCTTGGGTTCGCCCGAGGAGTACGAGAAGCTCCACCTCTTGCTCCAGGTGGGCAAGAAGCTCTCTCGCGACGAGATCCTCGCGACGCTGGTGCGCCAGCAGTACGAGCGCAACGACGTGGAGCTCGCGGCCGGCCGCTTCCGGGCCCGCGGCGACGTCGTCGAGGTGTGGGCGGCCTACGAGGAACGGCCCCTGCGCATCGAGTTATGGGGCGACGAGGTCGACCGCCTCACGATGATCGACCCGGTCACGGGCGAGGAGCTGGCCGAGCTCGACAACGCCATGGTCTTCCCCGCCAAACACTACGTGACCCCTTTCGACAAGCTGGCGCCCGCCGTGGAGGAGATCGAACACGACCTCACCGAGCGCCTGGCGTTCTTCGAGGCTACCGGCAAACTCCTGGAGGCGCAGCGGCTCAAGGAGCGCACCAGGTACGACCTCGAGATGCTGCGCACGCTCGGCTACTGCTCGGGGATCGAGAACTACTCGCGCTACCTGGAGCGGCGACCGCCCGGCAGCACGCCCGGCACGCTTCTCGACTACTTCCCCGACGATTACGTGACGTTCCTCGACGAGTCACACGTGATGCTGCCGCAGGTCAGGGGCATGTTCAACGGCGACAGGGCCCGCAAGCAGACGTTGGTCGACTACGGCTTCCGGCTCCCGGCGGCCCTCGACAACCGCCCGCTGACCGAGGAGGAGTTCCTCGCCAAGGTCGGGCAGGTCGTGTTCGTGAGCGCCACGCCGACCGAGCGCGAGACGGGGATGTCGGGCCAGGTCGTGGAGCAGGTGATCCGCCCCACGGGTCTCGTCGATCCCCAGGTAACGGTCAAGCCGAGCAAGGGCCAGATCGACGACCTGCTCTTCGTGATCAGGGAGCGCGCGAAGAAGAAGGAGCGCGTGCTCATCACGACCCTTACCAAGCGCATGGCCGAGGACCTGACCGAGTACTTCGCCACGCAGGGTGTGCGGGTGAGGTACATGCACTCCGACATCGACGCGGTGGAGCGGCAGGTCATCATCCGCGACCTGCGGCTCGGGCACTTCGACGTCCTCGTTGGCATCAACCTCCTCCGCGAGGGACTGGACCTGCCGGAGGTCAGCCTGGTGGCCATCCTCGACGCCGACAAGACGGGCTTCTTGCGCAGCGCACGCTCGCTGATCCAGACGATCGGCCGTGCGGCCCGGAACGTGAACGGCGAGGTGTTCCTGTACGCCGACGAGGTGAGCGACGCCATGCGCTCGGCCATCGACGAGACGAGCCGTCGCCGCAACAAGCAGCTGGCCTATAACGAGCTCCACGGCATCACGCCCGAGTCGGTGCGCAAGCGCGTCCACGACGTCATCAGGGGCACCGAGGAGGAGGTCGAGGAGGCCGCGGCCGAGCTCGACCCGTGGGAGCGCGAACTCGTCTTCGACGATGCGCGGCAGGAGCTGGCTACGCTGGAGATGGAGATGTGGGAGGCGTCTGAAGGCCTCGACTTCGAGCGGGCGGCGGCAGTCCGTGACAGGATCCGCGAACTCGAGGCCAGGCTGCAAGGGCGCGAAGTACTCATCCCGACCATACCGGGCCAGGCGCAGCGCACGGGCGTCGGCGCGTCCGCTTCGACCGCGTCCGGCCGTGCGGGGCGCAAGGCGCGGGCCTGAGCGCCCGAAAGCAGGCGGCGGTGGCAGGAGTGCGAGGACGGAGCTTTCTTGAACCCTGAGCTGGCGACCCGCCCCCGCGGCTGGCTTCTGTTCGCGCTGTTCGCCCTTTGGCTGCAACTGCCTGGCCTGGGGTTGGCACAACCCTTCGCCGCCGACGGCGGCTGGGCGCGGCCGTACGCGCTTCCCTTGGATCGGCCCGTGGCGGGGGTGGGCGTTGCCGTCACCACTACGGGAGCAACCGTCGTGTGGGCCGACGGGCAGGGCGTTTGGGCCATGAGCGTGAACGCCTCGGCCGCCGGGGGGCCGGCCACCGGGGCCCCGGCCCTGCTTGCGGAAGCCACCAACGTGCGAAGCATCAGCGCCGGCGAGGTGCAAGGCGAGCTGGCCGTGGCGTGGGCCGAGCGCGACCGCACCACCGGCCGCTATCACCACCACGCCTTGTGGGGCTCCCGGATCATCGACCTGCTGGTCGACCCGCTCGACGTCGACTTCCAGTTCGTCGACCTGGGCGGCACCGCCTACGCAGCGGCCACCCTCAGGCGCGGCGGCGAGGCGCAGCTCACGCTCCTGCCCCTGGACGGCGGCGCCCCGGTGGTGGTCCATCACACGCCGCTCTCGGTGCGTGGGGTGACTTACGCCGAGGCGGACGATGGCCTGTGGCTGGGCTGGCTCGAGGGCAAGACGGTGCGCACCGAGTTCGGCGTGAAGGCCGAGTGGAAGGCGTATGCCGCGTTCCTGACAGGCACGCATCCCGTGGCGGCCCCGCTCGAGCTGGGCAGCGCGGACGTTACCGACGAGCGGCAGCGGGCGGTCGTCGCGGTAGCCCCCGGCGGCGCCATCGCCCTGTGGACCGATGAGGAGGGGAGCCTGCGCCTCGCCGACCTGGCGGCGCCGGGCGCGCCCGGAGTAGCCCCGGGGCTCGCAAGGGTGAGCGCCGGCGCCTCCGGCTACAACGGCCGCCCGCTGGCGGCAGCCTGGCCATACGTCTATTGGACCGAGGCGGCCAGCTTCAAGCGCCTCGACGCGAGCGTGCTGTTCGCCGCGGGCGAGGCGACGCCCACGAACGTGCTCTGGTCACCCGTCACCGTCGAGGGTGCGGCGTTCGGCCGCGGCGAGGTCTCGTCCCGTGCTCTGGACGTCATCGCCTGGTACGGCCGGGCTGCCGGCGGGGTGGTCGAGATCTACACCAGTGACGACGGCGCACCGATGCACCTGACCGTGCCCGACAGGCTCGCCAAGCTCATGAAGTGGAACCCCTGGTTCATCTGGGAGCAGGCGATCGGCCAGGCGCTGACGGCACTCCTCATCGGGGTCCTGGGCGTCCTGGCGACCATCCCTTACCTGTTGATCGTGACGCAGCTCGCCGCCCGGCGAAGGCGGCGCCGAGCTGGAGGGCGTTCGCGCGGCATGCTTCTGGGGGCCATACCGGTCGCCGCGGCAAGCCTCGGATTGGCAGTGGCCGGCGTGTACGGTCACGTGGCACCCCTGGCGTCGGCCGCCACCGTGGCGCTTGCCTTGGCGTTGGGTATGGCGACCGCCTACCTGGTCACCCTCAGGGGAGACCGCGAACCGCAGACCACCATGTTGCTTGCGGGCGCTTTCACCGTCTTCGGCAGCATGGCCGTCTGGTCTTTCCTGACCTACCCGGACTGGGCGCCGCTGGTCGGTCTGGCCTGAGCCGAAGGCCGGTTACGGTGCCCCACGTGCGGCTGGGGCGGCTGACGCCCGTGTTAGGCTTACCCGGCATGAAGTTCGAAGTGGGTGACCACGTCGTTTACCCGTCCCAGGGAGCTGGGGTGGTGGCCGAACGGACCTCGAGGGTGGTGCTCGGAGAGACTCACGAGTACCTCAAGGTCGTATTCGCCAGAGGCGACATGGAAGTGCTCGTGCCCATCAAGAAGGGGCAGGAAGTCGGGCTGCGTCACACCGTGAGCAAGGACGAGGTGGAGCGGCTGCTTCAGTCGATCGCCCGCGCCGACCTCACCCTCCCGGCCCAATGGCCGCCCCGGTTCCGTGCCGAACAGGACATCCTCGCCGGCGGCAGCGCCTACGACCTCGCCCGCCTGATAGGCGTCTTGGCCAAGCGCGAGGCGGAGAAGGGCCTGGCCGCCACGGAGCGCGAGGTGCTCGACAACGCTCGGACCATGCTGGGCAGCGAGCTGGCTGTGGTGTTGGAGCTGAGCCTCGAGGAAGCCGACGAGGTGCTCCGCGAAGCCATGAGTGTCCACACCGTGTGACCGAAGGACCAGCCGCGCAGGACCACGAGCCTACGGGCGCCCGCGCACGCGTCAAGGAGTTGCTCGAGCGGCACGGGCTCAGGGCCGACAAGTCCCTGGGGCAGAACTTCCTGGTCGACACCGCCGCGCTGCGTAGCATCGTCTCGGCAGCGGAACTCATCCCCGGCGAGGCGGTCCTCGAAGTCGGCCCCGGGTTGGGCGTGCTCACCCGCGCCCTGCTCGACGCCGGTGCCCGCGTCACCAGCGTCGAGCTGGACGGGCGCCTCCTGCCCGTGCTGGAGGAGGAGTTCGCGGCCGAGCTCGGGGGGGCGTCCGGCCGCCTGACCCTCGTGCATGGCGACGCCCTGCGCTTCGACCTGGCGGCGTTCCCCGAGCGCTCCAAGCTCGTAGCCAACCTGCCCTACAACGTGGCCACCCTCATCGTGGCGCGAGCGCTCGAGTCCGGGCGCTTCTCGCGCCTGGTGTTCCTGGTTCAGCGGGAGGTGGGCGAGCGTCTGGGCGCGAGGCCGGGCACGCCCGAGTACGGCGCACTCTCGCTGTTGGTGGCCCACTTCGGCAGGGCCCGAATAGTGAGAAGCGTTCCGCCCGGCGCCTTCGTGCCTCCCCCGAAGGTCACGTCGGCGATAGTGCGCATCGACACCGACCCCACGGCCGTTCCGAACCCGCAGCTCTTCGCGCTCATCCGCACCGGGTTCGCGCACCGGCGGAAGACCCTGGTCAAGAACCTGCGGCTCGCCGGCGTGGACCGCGAGCTGGCCGAGGCGGCAGTGGTGGCGGTGGCGGGCGACCCCAGGGTGCGCGCCGAAGCGCTGGACCTGCCGGCCTTCGTCGCTCTGGCGGCGGCCCTAGGGCCCTGTGCTACGACTGCTCATGAAAGGGTGAGTATACTGCCCTAAGCAAAAGTAAATCCCCGGCCAGGGGCACCGAGCGGCCCGGTCACGCCGGTAGGAGTTAGAGAGCGCATGGCCCACTTCTTCGTGGTTGGCGACGCCACCGTCGACCAGATGTATTTCGTCGACGACTTTCCGGAGCACGGGGGTGAGGTCGCTGCCCTGAGGGCGGTGATGCAGCCGGGCGGTTCGGGGGGCACCGTGGCGACGGTCCTCGCCCGCCTCGGCAACCGCACGTGTATCGCCACCAGGGTGGGCACGGGGCCTTTCTCCGAGCTGACCCTACGCAACATCGTTGCGGCGGGAGTCGATACCCGGCTCATTCAGAAAGATGCCGACCTGCAAACCAGTTCCATCTTGCTGATCGTCACTCCCGACGCCCAACGCACCATGATCAGCGCGGCCGGTGCCAGCCGCCAGCTGGATTCGGCCGAGCTGCGAGAGGCCGACGTGGCCGCCTGTGACGCGCTCGTAATGAGTGCCTACAGCCTCATCGGTGGCCCGCAGAAGGAGTACGCCCTGCAGTCGCTGGCGTACGCCCGCAAACACAAGTTGACGACCTTCGTCGACCTCGGGACGGGCGCGGTCAGCGCCCTCAAGGGCCGCCTGGTGCCGGCCCTGGCAGGCGTCGACTACTGGCTGATGAACGAGCGCGAGCTGTACATGCTCACGGGCCGCTCCTCCATCTCCGAGGCGGTTCACGACCTGCGCGACCAGGGCATCGAGCAGATCGTCGTGAAGGTCGGGGCCATGGGGTCGATAGTCATCAACTCGGACATTAACGAGCTCGTCGAGGCGCACGAGGTGGACGGCGTGGTGGACTCCACGGGCGCGGGCGACTACTACACTGCCGCCTTCGCTCACGCCATCATGGCCGGTCACGACATGTACTCGGCAGCCCGCTTCGGCAACGTCGCCGGGGCCCTCAACACCACCATGGTCGGGGCCCAGAGCCTCGTCCTGGACGAGGCCACGCTGCAGCGCCACGCGGGGGCGGGCGTACTGACAGATGCCCCGGCCTGACCCTTCGGCCACGCACGGGCGCGGTCTGCCGTGGGCCCTGCCGGCCCTCGTCCTTCTGCTGGTCATCGCCTTCCAGGGCGTCGCGGCAGCGCAGTCCGACAGCTACGGCCGGCGTTTCGATACCGCTTGGAACCTGGTCGAGAACCGTTACTGGGACTTGGGGCGCACGGGCGTCGACTGGGCGGCGGCGTACGGCGAGTACCGGCCGCGCGCGCTGGCGGCGCGTGACGATGGCGCCTTCTACGCCGTCCTCGAGGAGATGTACTCGCTGCTGAACGACCACCACTCGGTGTTCGTGCCACCCGACAAGGTCGCCGAGGTGCGCGCCATGTACGGCGACCTGCCCTGCATCATGGTCCTGGGCGACGGCGCCGGTGGGCCGCTGCCCGCCGCGAGGCGCGAACTGGTGGGCGGCTTCGTTGGCGCCGCGACCGTGGGACGAGCCGGCAGCGGGCCGCTGGAGGGCGGCGGCCGGCTGGCCAACGTGACTTACGACCTCATGGCGAGCGGCGTCGGCTACGTCCGGTTGCCCGACCTGGCGACCGACGGCGCCGCCGCGGCGGTGCGCTCGTCCGTGACGGCCCTCCAAGACGCCGGCGCGTGGTCCTTGGTGCTGGACCTGCGCGGCAACCCCGGCGGGCGCCTCGTGACCATGATGCAAGTGGCCGGCGTGTTCACGCGGGGCTTCTTGTGGCGCGCCATCACGAACTGGTCGCTGCCCATGCCGTACCCCGCGATCGGCCTGTCGCAGACGGACCTACCACTGGCGGTCCTCATCGACCGCGACGTCAACAGCGCGGCCGAGGGCCTGGCCGGCGCCCTGCAGCTGCGGGGCCGGGCCGTCGTGGTCGGCGAGCGCAGCGCCGGCAACGTGGAGGCGCTCCTGCCGTTCTGCTTGCGCGACGGGTCACAAGCCTGGATAGCCACGGGCGTTCTCGCGCCCATCGGGGGCCCGACGTGGGAGGGCCGCGGCGTGGTGCCCGACGTGGCGGTAGACCCCGACGAGGCCCTGGGTGCCGCCGTCGACTACCTGGAGCAGCGAAGGCCTTGACGCCACAAGATCACCTCGAGCGCGTGTCTGCGCACGTCTGGCGTGTCCAGCTACCTTGCGACACGCTGCCGCCTTACGACCACGTGAACGCCTACGTGGTGGCGCAGGGCGGCGTGGCCCTGGTCATCGACCCCGGCTCGGACCGCCCCGAGGCTCAGTCCTTGCTGCAAGCCGCCCTCGAGGAGGCCCAGGCGCGGCTGGTTAAGGGCATCGCCCTGACCCACACTCATCCGGATCACGTCGACGGCGTGCCCCGTCTCCTGCAGTTCGAGGTCGGCCGCAACGGCCAGGCCCCGCCCGTGTTCGTCCACGCGTCGGAGGCCGGCAACCTGCCCAAGGCCTGGAAGGTCACCCTGCTGCCCTACGATCGGGTCTTGACGGTGGGCGACGTGACCGTGACGGCGCTTCACACGCCAGGGCACAGTCCGGGGCACCTCTCTTTCGTGGTCGGGGCCCCGGACGGCGACGAGGTCGAGGCCGCCCTGGTTGGCGACCTGGCGGCAGCGACCGGCTCGGTGTGGGTCGGCCTCCCCGAGGGCGACGTCAGCGCCTACCTGTCGAGCCTGGAGCGCGTGGCCGCGATCGGGGCTCCCGTGCTGGGTCCGGGCCACGGCGCCCTCATCACGGAGCCCGAAGCGCGCCTCGGGGAACTGGCGGCCCACCGGCTCGACCGGGAAGCGCAGATATTGGCGGCCCTCGAGGAGGGCAGCGCCGACGCGGCGGTGATCACGCGCCGCGTCTACCCCGACCATCCGGAGGCGGTGCTCGCCATGGCGGAGCGGAGCGTTCTAGCGCACCTCGTCAAGCTCATGCGTGAGATGAAGGTCGTGCACTTGGGCAGCGACGAGCGTGGGCCGTACGCCCTGAGGCGCTGAGAAAGCCACACCGCAAGCCAGACGGCTAGGGGGCCGGCAGGCGCCGCCGGGCGCGGCGCGCCGGACGCGTTGGCGCCCTCCCTCAATCGACCCAGTCGAGTAGCGCGGCCCGCAAGCCGGCCGGGCGCGCCGCCAGCGACTCGACGCGCTTGGGGGCGTCGGTGAAGCGGCGCAGGTTGGCGGGCGCGGCCGGCCGCCTGCCCGTCGCCTCCAGCACGGCCTCCGGGAACTTGGCCGGGTGCGCCGTCGCCAGCACCATGGCGGGCGCCCGGCGCTCGCCGGGTGCCGCCGCGGCGCGGAGCCGCGCCAGGGCCTCCAGCCCCACCGCCGTGTGCGGGCAGACGAGGTAGCCGTCCTGTTCCGCCGTGACCCGCATGCGTTCGAGCGTAGCGGCGTCTCCTACCCGGCAGCCGCGGACGCGCGCCCGTAGGTCGTCGCCGAGCCACGAGAACAGGCGCTCGAAGTTCGACGGCGCCCCGACGTCCATTGCCGTCGAGGGGGTGGCCACGCTGGCGTCGAAGGCGTAGGCGTCGGCCTCGCGCGCCAGGTAGCGTGGGAAGAAGTCGTTGCGGTTGTGTGCCGCGAGGAACCCGGCGGTCCTGAGCCCCGTCTCGGCCGCCAGCAGGCCGGCCGTGAGGTTGCCGAGGTTGCCGCTGGGCACGACGACCTCGAGGGGCGTCGCGACGCCGAGCTCCTGCCAGACACGCGCCGATCCCCACAGGTAGTAGAGGGACTGCGGTAGCAGCCGCCCGATGTTGATCGAATTGGCGGACGACAAGTTGACACCGGCCAGGGCGGGATCCGCGAGCGCCGCCTTGACCAACGCCTGACAGTCGTCGAAGGTCCCCTCCACCCTGAACGCCCGCACGCCCTGGCGGCTTGCCGTGAGTTGCGCTTCCTGCACGGGGCTGACCCCGCCGGCGGGATAGAGCACGGCGACTC
>JACDJC010000458.1_pt1 | contig 47703 bp, 39 predicted proteins | sample 7454191 | NCBI WGS metagenome assembly JACDJC01 (sample SAMN14253291, study PRJNA609438) | sludge metagenome | isolation source: sludge after 25d culture with pyrite and EDTA | collected 2018-12-20
ATTATTACAGGAATTATATTATTGATCCGCGCTGGTACACGACTACACGCTCGGAACCGGAACCGGTATTTTCATTCGGAATGATCACCTTCCCGGCCGGAAAGAATCTTTATATCGGCGGATCATATCAGTTGATCTACAAAAAAGAGCCTTACTATCAGGTGCCGACCTGGATCTATAACACGAGGTATGGTTACGACGCGTTTGGCGAAAAAGTAGATACCGGAACGGAAATTCCGGTCGTTGACAGGTACGCGGGAGAAGATGAAATGCTGACTACGGCGCATATGATTTCGGGAAGCATTGGTTACCGGTTGTCAGAAGCGATTAGATTAGGTATCAATGTAAATTCCGTCGCGCATGACAGGGATGGCCTATATTTAAATGTTAATTCTGATGAGTATTCAACTTCTGGCGGCAGCGACTGGTATAATGCTTATTCTACCGATCGTGATCAGGAGTACAGTCATATTGATATCAATGGAGGTCTTCTCTATCAATTATCGCCGAAAGTTAATATTGGAATAAAAGCCGGAATTTTGGACGGAAATGTAAAACAGAGTTTGAACAGGACCGATTCGTCACATTATAATTACGACTATACTTATGACGACAGAACAGATTTTTCAAACAGTTTCAGCAGTGGGATAACAAGTCAGAACTGGGAACACGACGGGCAAAGCAAATACGGAAATATTAGCCTTAATTATGAAATGACTCCCGGAAACCATCTGAAAATCTATTATCAGTACGAAAACAAAGACATTGATTTAACAAATCGTTCGGTCATCAATGATACTTCCTTTTATGCCAGCTCTTATTCCTGGGATACTACAAGGGTAACCAATCTCTACTGGTCATCCGTAAAAGACATCCGCGACGCGACCGGCAAAAATGATATCTCAACAAACCGGGGGATGTTTTCGTTTAGCCTGAAAGCAAGTCCCAAAAGCACCGTTTCCTTCGGATTTTATTTTTCAAACACAGAATCGAGAACAAACACCGTCGAACCGGTTTCTGTAATCAGAGACTCCGAAAGTAAATATTATTACACCTATCATGAAGTATTCACACCCGATACGTCACATTATATTTACAATTTGGAAGAGAATAAACGTCTGACATGGAAATATGAATCCAATCTTAAAACCATGCAGATACCTGTTATTCTCAATTATATGATCGCGGAAAACTGGAATTTGATGCTTGGAGTAAACAGGATTTTAAACAGTTGGGAGATTAAAGAAGAAACCATCGCCTATTTTAACCTTCGCAAGAAGAATGAGAACGGAATCACCGGAGAAGAAACAAATTTTATAGAACGTTACAGGGAACCGACAAAAAATTATACGGAGAATGAAACGGATTTTATGGCGGGATTGAATGTAAAGGTTTCGCCGAAGTTTACGATAAATATTCTCGTGGATCCGGAATCGGAGCCCGATTGGCGTATTTCACAATGGTGGCTGAGTTTTAGCGCAAAATTGTAACTTAGGATTTTAAATAAACCGGCAGGAACAAACATGAAGATGATAAAATATGCCCTGTTAATCATCCTCCTTGTTGCGGGATGTGACGATCCCGTTTCGCCTTCTTTGGATTATTCAAAAATGGAAATACATTATCAGAAGTCCGGAGGGTGGATACCCGTAACCAGTCTGTCGGTAAACGGCGCGGACGCGGTCATAACCGGGTTTGAAATCAGTCAACAAGGGCAGTCGTCAGATACGCTTCGTCAAGATGCGGATCAGGCTGAATTAAACTTTCTGGCGGAGATTTTTTATGGTTTTGATCAATATAAAGATTATTATGAGCCGGTTGATTTTTATACCGACGCGAATTATTATCAGACGGTGCTGATTTATAAAGGAAAAAGGGATACAGTGACGGTATATGACCCTGCCAGAGTGAATCTGCCTAAGGGTTTGAAGCGTATAATTGATGAGATGGAAATAATATCAGGCAGGTTGTTTTAACCGGGAGAAAGAAAGTTGAAAAAATTATCATTAATTCCGGTTTTGATTGTGATTCTTGCTCTTCTCTGGAATTGCGGCGATGATGAATTAACCGGTACAGGGAAATTGCTGAAAATGGCAAGTGATACCATTGAAGTTGCCTATGGAGATACCGTATATGCTCCGGGAGGGTATGATCGTATCACATTTGATTCCCTGCTCCAGGAAAGCCGCTGTCCCACAGGCGTTGTCTGTGTTTGGGAAGGAAACGGTTCCATTCAGATGTCACTGCTCACTGAATCAAAGAAAGCTACATTCATTTTGAATACGCATCCGGACTTCACTAACGATACCACAACGGTTGGTTATTATATTTCGTTGGTTGAATTAAATCCGTATCCGAATATTGACAGTACTTACACAGAAAAAGATTACCGTGCGGTTATACTTGTAAGAACCGAGATTTGATCAGTTTATTATTCAATGTTTTATCAGGGGACAAGATATGAAAACACTAATTTTTATTCTCACTTTAATAATTGTTTTTCTGACCGCGTGCAGGGAAGATGATCAGGTCACGGATTTTTCGCTTCGCGCGGTATCGGGTTCGAATGTTATAATTATTGGCAATATTGACAGCGTCCAGATATTTGAAGATTATGTTTCTCTCGAGGATGTCAGCATGAGCGGGGATACGCTGATTTTGAATGTTGCTTATTCCGGCGGATGCAAAGAACATGAATTTTCACTTTTCGCGTCAACAGATTTTGCGGAATCATATCCTGTGCAGGCATCCATTTATCTTTCGCATAATTCGAATGATGACCGGTGTAAGGCATTGATCAAAGAAGATCTGCGTTTCAATTTATCCATATTAAAAGACGAATACAGGAAATTGTATAATGACAACGGGCCGATTGATCTGAACCTGTTCGCGCCGGGGGTATCTGATGCGCTTAAACCCCTTATCAGATATTCATTTTAAGTATGGTGATTAATATTTTTCTTTCGGGAGTACATCTGAAAAGGTATATTGAAATAGATACAATTCAGGAAGTTTCACTAACAAGATAATTTGATGGTTACAAATATGACCTTTTCATTCATGATACTTTTATTCGCGGGCGGATGTATTTCCGGCGGACAGGATGATCATTATATTGTCAGTCAGGTGTATTCAGTCGATTCGGTAAAAATCATAAAATCGGCAGATCTTGAATATTCCGCGCGTATCAAAGCCGCGGTGCCAAATCCCTGTCACGAGTATTCTCACATCGATCTGGTAAGGGAAGGTAACGACATACAGGTGCTTGTATATTCGAAGATTAGAAAAGATGTGACGTGCATTCAGGTTCTGGGTTCGATAGAAGCCGAAATATCGTTCAAAGTTGAATCGGCCGGGGACTATAAGATCCACTTCAAGGGAAGAAGCCGCGTGTTGGATGTCGAAGCGGAAATCAAAGATTAGCCCGGGGGTGAAAGTCAGAATCTATGGCGGTTACGTCAATAGACATAACTCTGATTTTGCGCCGACCATAGGAATTAATGGACTATCATCGAGATCGAATGAACCGGATTTTCAACATATCATTCAAAACGAGAATCATTTTAATATTCAGCCTGATTACGATTCTGCTCGTCGGTTTAATGGCCAGGGTCAGCTATGTCTTTGTCAGTGAAATTTACCAGCGACAGCTCGAAGAACAGGTATTGCTGCTAAACGAACTTACAGCGGATGGACTGGACCAAAAATATCTGGATTATATCGAACCCGCGGCTGATAATTTTGCCTACGAATTTTATAAAAATATTTTGACGGATAACGTTAAACGCATGCGGATCAGCAACGCGTTTTTGTTTAACGATAATATGCAGATTCTGATCAGTGTCAATCAGGAAATTTCCGATGCAAGACTGCTCCTCAACCGGAGTGAGATCAGCGAATTAACTTCGGGTAAAGGCATCATATCCACGCCTTTCAAGGCACAGGATGGTCAATGGTATCTCTGGGGATTTTACCGGTTAAATGATCACTATTATCTCGGAATTCAGGAAAGCGCCACCCGTCTTGCCCGGCTGGATGAATTATCACTCATGTTTCTGGTCATTGGTATAGCGGGAATCGTTATCGTGGTCGGAGGAAGCTGGTTTGTAGCGCGCGCCATCATCAGCCCGATTAATAAACTGGCTAATTTCAGTTCAGACATAGGAAGCGGGCATTTTAAAACGGAGATTCCGGAAAATATAACAGGTGAATTGGCGGTATTAAGAGACGCGCTTGTAAAAATGAGAGACGACCTCGAGCAAATGCAGAAGGATAAGGAGAATATTTTCGCTGAAATCGCCCATGAGATCAGAAACCCGCTCGGGGGGATAGAGCTTCTTGCCGGCCTTGTCCGGGAAGAAACCGACCCATCGAGTAAAAATAACGTTTATCTGAACAAAATCCTGGAAGAAGTCCAGTCACTGAAATCCCAAATCACCGCGTATCTGGATTACAGCCGCCCCCTGACACCTGAGCCGCAAGAGATAAATCTGGATCAATTATGCGGTGAATTAAACGGCCTGTTTCTGAATCAAATGGAAGAAAAAAAGATCAGACTTGAATACCGGAATCGTTTGGATACAATCAGGTTTGACAAACAGCACCTCAGGCAGATACTCATAAATCTTGTAGCGAACAGCATTGAAGCGATAGGCCGGGAAGGGATGGTTACCGTAGAGTCTTACCAAAAAACTGATCATTCATATATTACGGTAAGCGACAGCGGACACGGAATTAAAAAGGAAGATTTGGCAAATTTGTTTAAACCGTTTTTTACGACAAGAAAAAAAGGCACCGGTCTTGGATTGTCGGTCTGCAAAAAACTTTGCGGTGAAAACAATGCCGAGATTTCTGTACTGAACAATGCCGATAAAGGCTGCACATTTCAGATCATGATGGAAAATAAAACTTAAAATGGTGGAATGAGATAAGATAATGCATACTGATCAGATTATCATCGTTGAGGATAACGATTCAATGAGAATGGGGATGGCGGAAAGTCTCCGGCGGGAGGGTTATCCTGTATTTGAGTTCACGGAAGGCGCCCATGCGCTGGAACATATGAAATCCCATCCGGCAGCGCTCGTCATAACCGATCTAAAAATGGAGCCGATGGATGGTCTGGCGGTGTTGAAGAAGGTCAGGGAGAAATACCCCGATACAGAGGTTTTAATGGTCTCTGCGTATGGGACGGTGAATGTTGCCGTAGGCGCGATGCGTATGGGCGCCGTTGATTTTATGACCAAGCCTTTTTCCAATGACGAGTTGCGGATCCGGGTTAAAAATATCCTTCAGAAAGTGGAAAAAGACCGTTTGATTAACCGGCTGCAGGACGTGAATGAGTACCTTTTGGATGAAATTTCATCTGAATATGAACAAATCATCGGAAGTTCTCCTCCCATGTTGGAAATATTCAGATTGATTGATAAAATAGCCAAAGAGGAAAGTGTCATACTGATTGAAGGCGAGAGCGGCACGGGAAAGGAACTTGTGGCAAGGGCGATTCACAGAAAAAGTAAACGGTCTGATCAGTCATTTGTGCGGGTAAATTGCGGCGCGCTAAATGATAATCTGCTCGAGAGTGAGTTGTTCGGCCATGAAAAAGGCGCGTTCACCGGAGCAGTGCGCCGGAAAAAAGGCAGATTTGAACTGGCGGACGGCGGGACGCTCTTTCTGGATGAGATTGGTGATATTTCTCCCAATATGCAGGTAAAATTACTGCGTGTGATTCAGGAAAGAGAATTTGAGCGGGTCGGTGGTGAAAAAACACTAAAAGTCAATGTCCGGATCATTGCCGCCACCAATAAAAATCTTCAAAAACTAATCGCTGACGGTAAATTCAGAGAAGACCTTTTCTACCGTTTGAGCGTGATCCCGGTAAAGCTTCCGGCATTAAGACAGAGGAAAGATGATATACCGCTCCTTATTGACTATTTTTTAGAAAAACAGGGTAATAAAGGTTCACTGAAGAAAACGTTTTCATCACGCTCAATTTCTCTTCTGCAGGATTATCCCTGGCCCGGAAATATCCGCGAGCTGGAAAATCTGATCGAACGGCTCTGCGTGATATCACAGGAGTCCGAGATTGAAGCGGAGACGGTCGCGTCATACATATCCGGTTTTCATGGTGCGGTACCGGATCAAATTGATCTCCCGCTGGAAGAAGCGCTCTATTCATTTGAGAAGAATCTGATCCAGCAGGCGATGAAAAACGCGGATGGTGTAAAAAACCAGGCGGCAAAGCTGCTGGGTATTCGTACGAGCACGCTTTATTATAAACTTGAAAAATTTGGAATGATCGAATGAGAATGATGATTTTGGCTATATTACTCTTTTTCTCAACTCTGACGGCGCAATCGTTATCAGAGGAAGAACAGAAAATGATGACTCTCGAGAAGAAAGAGCAGCTGCAAAACATGAAGATTGATTCCTTAAAGAAGAATTATGAGACAGCGCTTGACAAGATTGATCAAAAAAAATCAGCGAAGGGGGCAGATTCAAAAGAAATCGCATCCATGATGGCCGGCGCGTTTGATATTTCAAAAAAAATCGAAACAGAAGAGGCGGCCTTAAAAAGCATTCATGATAATCTTCAGACAGTAAAATTAACCATTTATAAAATCTGTACCCAAAAGATAGATTCTCTGCAGAATAAAACCGGGAAAAAAAGCAGTGATTCTGAAAAGAAAAAAATAGAGCAGGAAATTTTGAGACTTGCCGAAAAACGGATGCTTGCCTTACCTGTACTCACGGATCTGAAATTCGATCCGCGGAAAATCCGGGACATTGACCTGAAAAATGCGTCCGAGGGTATCGAAGAGTCCATATTCAAAGATTATCTCGCTAAGGCACTGGCTGAAATCGATTCTCACCTGACTGCGATCCGGCAAAGACGCGGCGATCTTGATGAAATGAAAAGGCTGGAGGCAAAAGCGGAGATTTTTCTGGCCGACGCGCAGGACAGCAGGATTTTTGAATTCTATCCTCAATCCCAGAATGATCTATCAACCAGACCGGCTGAAACTTCAGATTACCAGTATGATTATAATAAAAGCGGCCAGATAGACGCGTTCCGGACAATGATTTTACAATTATATGAAGTCGGGCCGGAAATAGGCATTAATTCTCAAAACAAGAATATTTTATCGGAGGATAAGTCGCTGAGCAGGGATCAGTATCTTGAATTAATAAAGACGACCCAAAAGTATCTTGAACTATACCGGAAACTAATATTAAAAAAAATGGACCACCGATAGGCATTGATGCCGTTCTGAATGAGATCACCAGATGAAAATTCAAATAATCGCGCCGCTGCTTTTCTTTATTATCGCGTTTACGGACGCTGCTGAAAAAATCCAGTTTCAACTGGGGGCGGAAGCCGGGGGGTATCGCTCGGAATACGTGGATGGTAGATTTGTGTCCAGAATCTTCGGGCGTTTTGATTATCAAAATCAATTTAACAATAATTATGTGCAGTTAAAGGCCCGTGTATTTCCCGAACGCTACGGATTTGAAAACAGCGTAAACGCGCTGAAATTTTCAGGAGATCTGACGTTTGGCAGATCTCATCAGGCATTTAACTGGCAGGTACGTCTGTATGATAAGCGTTATTTTTATTTCAGTGATATTTTTGACAACATTTCATTCGATGTGTTTCTTCTTAGCGGACAGGTTTCTAAATTCATCAGCCCGTTGACTGTTTTAAGATTGGATCTGGACTATACCTACCGTGACCTGTCGGAACAACCCCGCAACCGCCTGGACAGTTTTACATCAGCGCTGGCCCTGTCACACCGGATTCAGCGGAACAGTTTGATAAGTTTTGTGATCAGCGCCGAAAACTATGAGATACAGTTCGATAGCATAGAACCGGAACCTGCCCGAAACAACGGCTGGAGAATAGGGCCAGGGATCAGCTATCACCATAAATCTGTTTATTTATTTGATTTTTCCTATCAGTTTATTCTGGAATCATCTGACTTATCTGAAGAATCTTCCCGGGAGCATCAGATAAAAATTTTATGGGGCCGATTTTTGAGTAAAAAATGGTCTCTGTTCCTCTACGGAGATTACCGATATTTTAGTGATAAAGTAAAAGATATACCCGCAGAGCTCTCATATACGCCGGTAAATAACGAAAACTGGTATTATATCAAACTGGGCTATGATATTGATATAAAGAGAGAAATCTACTTCAAGACAGGATATTCTAAAGAAGACCTGATCTACAGCAGCCGCTCTCTGTCCGGCTGGCAGGGTCTGCTGGGATTTAATTTAGCTCTGTAGATATTACTCCCGCCTCAAATTCATCTTTTGATATGATTAAATAAATCCGAAAATTATTCATTGATCAGAATATTCTGTTGAAGAATCGGGTTTGTATCTTTGTCAATAAAATAACAGACGGAGAAGTGATATGCTGGGTCATCGTTTTACAAGATATGTGCCCGGAAATACTGATGAACCTTCATTCAAGTCTTTGCTTGAAGTCTTTTTACAGCTGATCACATATACCGGTGGGAATGTGTCTGAAGCATTAAGCTGGATGAATCAGTTAGATCAAAAATATAATATGACTGATGACGACTATGGGATGGGTAATTTCATCGATGATCTTAAAGAGAAGGGATTCATAGATGAAAGCGCTTCAGAATCGGGTGTATTTGCCGTTACATCAAAGGCGGGGCAGACTATTCGCCGGCGCGCCCTTGAAGAAATTTTCGGTAAGCTCAAAAAAGCGGGAAGAGGCAATCACCGGACACCAAAGGCCGGTTTAGGCGATGAAACCAACGGTGAGCGCAGAAATTATGAATTCGGCGACTACATGGATCAGATTGATACAACAACATCGATAAGAAACGCTCAGATTAATCACGGCATTGATGAATTTAAACTAACCGAAAAAGATCTTGTCGTTGAAGAGCAGGAATATAAAACGCAAACATCGACGGTGTTGATGATTGACATATCGCATTCGATGGTGCTTTATGGTGAAGACCGCATTACACCCGCGAAGAAGGTGGCGATGGCTTTATCCGAGCTGATCATTACCCGGTATCCGAAGGACACGCTTGATATCATCGCTTTCGGTAATGATGCCTGGCCGATCGAAGTGAAGGATCTCCCATATCTGCAAGTTGGACCATATCACACGAATACTTATGACGGCATAGGGCTTGGTATGGATATCCTGCGCCGCAGGAAAACGAACAATAAACAGATTTTTATGATCACCGATGGTAAACCAACCTGTCTCAGGGAAGGAAATAAATATTACAAAAACAGTTTTGGCCTGGATCGTAAAATTATAAATAAAACCTTAAATCAGGCCGCGCGCTGCAGGCGTTTAAATATTCCGATTACAACATTTATGATCGCTAAAGATCCTTATTTACAGAAATTTGTCAGGGAATTTACCAGGATTAATAACGGCCGCGCTTTCTACAGCAGTCTTAACGGACTGGGAGATTATATTTTTGAAGACTATATCCGGAATCGCAGAAAACGGGTTAGGTAATTAGTCAAAAAAGGAGTTGTAATAATGATCAGGAACCACGATACCATAAAGACGATAGGTGAGTTAAAAAAATCCGGTTACAAACCGCAGTCCATAAAAGATGAGCTGCGTAATAATCTGATACGTCTGCTTAATCAGAAGGAGAATCCGTTTCCCGGAATAATAGGTTTTGATGATTCGGTAATTCCGGATATTCAAAGGGCCATCCTTTCCAGGCACAATATCATTCTTCTCGGATTACGCGGACAGGCAAAAACCCGTCTTGCCCGGCTGATGGTAAATCTGCTTGATGAGTATATCCCGGTAGTAAAAGGCTCAGAACTAAATGATGATCCTTTTTCGCCGCTTTCCCGTTTCGCAAAAGACCTTGTGTCTGAAAAAGGAGACGAGACTCCGGTGGAGTGGGTTCACCAATCTGAGAGATATACAGAGAAATTGGCCACTCCGGATGTTTCCATAGCTGATTTAATCGGTGATGTTGATCCCATTAAAGCGGCTGCGTTAAAATTACCTTATACCGATGAGCGGGTCATTCATTTTGGCTTAATACCGCGTTCGCACCGGTGTATCTTTGTAATAAATGAATTACCCGATCTTCAGGCCAGGATTCAGGTGGCCTTATTCAATATTCTCCAGGAGGAGGATGTCCAGATAAGAGGGTTTAAGCTCCGACTGCCGCTTGATATTCATTTCGTTTTTACCGCCAATCCAGAAGATTATACAAATCGCGGGGCAATTGTTACCCCCCTTAAGGACCGTATCGACAGTCAGATACTGACACACTATCCAAGATCCCTCGATATTTCAAAACTGATCACCCGTCAGGAGGCAAAGCTGACTCCGGAGCAGGTCAAAAAGATTCAAATTCCTGAACTGGTTGAAAATCTGGTTGAACAGATTGCCTTTGAAGCGCGCCAGAGTGAATATGTGGATTCCAACAGCGGTGTATCCGCAAGGCTGACAATTTCAGCGTATGAAAATCTGATGAGCACGGCAGAGCGTCGAATTATACTAAATGGTCAGAATGATACATGTTTAAGAATCTCAGATATCTACGGGGTTATCCCTTCCATAACCGGTAAGGTCGAACTCGTTTATGAGGGAGAGCAGGAGGGGCCCAGTAAAATTGCCCATATCCTGATCAGCAAAGCAATCCGGAATCAGTTTATTCACTTTTTCCCAAATCCGGAGAAGCTCAAAAAAACAGAGGAAACCAATCCATATCAGGAAACTACAACCTGGTTTTCACAGGGAAATGAAGTCGATCTGCTCATGAATACATCTGATGCCGATCACCGGAAAGCAATCTTTTCAATCCCCGGGCTTGAAAAATTAGTCGATCGGTATCATCCGGGTATGAGTCCGGATAAAAAATTATTATTAATGGAGTTTGCTCTTCACGGTTTGGCGGAATTCTCATTTTTAAGCAAACACAGGCTGGATACGGGAATCCAGTTCAAGGATATGCTCAGCAGTATGCTGTCGGAAAAAGAACTGGATGATGAGGATGATATATATACAGGGACTTTTTAAATTTTTTAAAAAATAATAAAACTAAAGGCAACTTTTTCGTCTTTTATAACGTATGACCATACTAAAAAGGAATAGGAGATTGGCATGACAAAGGAAATAATCAAGACATTGGTTGTACTGATAATCGCGACGCCTTTTATCTATATGGCTTTTGATGTGACAATGGATTTGGGGAAAAAATTATTTATTTATTATAATAAAAAAGCCAGACCAGTTTTAGTAAACGCGGTAAATTCATTTATGAATTAATATAGATATTGGAACATCCTACTACACCCAAAAAAGACGCTTCAGATTTTTATCGGAAGCGTCTTTTTTTTGAGTTTAAGCGTTCAGATAATTGATGGCCTGCTTTATCATTTCCGTGCTGCACGCGAAGGCGAATCGAATTGTTTTTTTGTCATCGTGGAAAGCTTCGCCGGGAACACAACCGATGGCAAAATCATCAATCAAATGATTCACTAAATCCATTACCGAGCCCTGCCAGGCATCTGTAATTTCAGGATACAGATAAAAAGTACCCTTTGGCGGATGCTGGCATTTTAGATAAGATGTTTTATTTACTCCGTTAAATATCAAATCGCGTCTTTCCCGGTATATGTCACGCATCTTACCCACATGATCTTGAGGACCTTCCAGAGCGGCTAATCCGGCATACTGAGAAGGAGTTGAAACGCCGTTTATCGTATAAAGAATCATTTTTTTGAGATTTTCAATCAGCGTCATATTGCTGGTGGCCAGGTAACCGAGCCGCCAGCCGGTCATAGCGTAACTTTTTGAGAAGGTATAAACAGAAATAATTTTATCCTGAACATTTTTTGGAAATTCTTTGGCGAGCGCGGCGATGCTGTGATGTTCGCCTTCATATATAATATCCTCGTAGGCTTCATCCGATACGATATACAGGTTATGTTTTTCAGCAATTGTCAGAAGATGAAGTAAATCTTTTTTCTCCATGATCCCGCCGGTAGGATTATGCGGGCTGTTAATCAGTATGGCTTTGGTAGAATCGGTAATACCGGCAGATAATTCATCAGGGTCCCAACGGTAATCCAGCTCAGCTTTGAGCGGAATTTGCGTTATTTTTCCGCCCGCCAACAGAATATTCCAGGTACTCGCTGTCCAGTTGGGTTGAGGGACGATCACTTCATCACCGGCATTCAGGATGGTGTTCCAAGCGATGTATAAGGCATGCATGCCGCCGTTGGTTACCAAAATGTTTTCCGGACCGTTTAAATTAGTGATACGGTTTTTGGTTTCTAATTTCCTGAGAATGGATTCCCGAAGCGATTTGATTCCGACAGATGCGGCATAATGAGTCTGATTATCCCGAAGCGCTTTAACCATTGCTTCTTTAATATGGTCAGGTGTGGAGAAGTCGGGATCACCGGATTCCATGCGGATAGGATTCGGATGCTGCAGAAGACGGTCGCGGATGGTTACAATACCGGAAAATTGAATATCTGGTAAATGTTTGTTCATTGGACCCCCTAAAAAAGGTAGGATATTTTTTTTCTATCTTACAATAAAATAATAGTGAAATAAAGGCCATTATTTTGGATGATCTGAAAAAGATTCTTGAATATAGTTTGACGGCAGTCTAATTTTATGTCCATGATTACTATTATAAGCGCGCTAAAAGAAGAAATCAGGCCGATTCTTGAGACGCTGACCGTAAAACAGAAACTAAAGGCAGGGAGCGGCACTTTATATGTAACAGATGAATATCATCTCCTGCGAACGGGTGTTGGGCTAAGGCATGCTGAAGATGTTCTTAATTCCTATTTGTCATCCTATGAGCCGTCGGAGATTATAAATATCGGAACGGCAGGAAGTATCAAGGATGATCATCGCTTTGGCGATATTTTTTATATTGGAAAAATATATTATAAAACTGATGGACAGTTTATTGTTTTACCTCCAGAACAGAACAAAACAGGGACGGACCCGGCCGTACTTCTGACAGTTGATCAGCCGGTCATGAATAAATCGGATCGTGAAACGTTGCAGAGGCGATTCAACGCGGGACTGGCGGATATGGAAGCATACGCCCTGGCGAAAATCTGCTTCAAAAATAATATAAAATTCACCTGTTATAAGATCGTTTCAGATCTGGCTGATGAAAACACAGAAGATGAATTTATGGCAAATTACAAAATGCTTTCAAAAAAACTCGCGGAATATATTCTTAAAATTCTCAGGATATAAATTTAATACTTCAGGTTTTTCCCGGTTTGGCCAGAAATTGTTTTAAAAATACAATTAAACCCAATGTCATTCCCGCGGAGAAAAGCCACCATGGGAAGTTTACCGGCTGATGACCTCCAAGGACAGATCCAGTTTCCCATAAAAAAGACCATAAAATAATGAGAGCCGATGTAATTTCAACAAACCATCCATTCCGGCTGAGGATGGCGGGTAAAAAGCGTTCGGGGTAACGTAAAATCAATATGGAAGCAAAAATAAATCCCGCGCTGACAATGGCCGGAGCCAACCAGGGGGCAAACCAGGGGACAGGGATGAGAAACAAAACATCCCATTCCAGCCATTCTCCGGGCCAGTTTAGCAGCAATTTCAGCCATCCATAATAGAAAAGATCCCAAACGCCGAATGAGAAAATAAAAAGAGAGAATTTTTCTCTAAAATTCGTCGAACCGATCTTCGCTACAAACCAGAGCATGATGATGGTTGCCGCTTCTCGTCCTAACTCTATAATCGCGACATCTTCCGGAATGATTTTGAGCGGGAAGTGAAATCCCCCGGGATAATACAGCAGCCGGAGATAAACCACAACCGCTGACTCCAGATAAGCCATCGCGGCTCCGAAAATCAGATATGCGGTGAGTTTGAACTTCAAATTTTTCAAATATCAGTTCCGTTTTTTTTGGAAAATTTTATGAATAAATGGAGAAGATGCAATGAAGAAATAAAAAAAACGGCGCCGAAAGAACAGACTCCGTTTTATAAAATGATATTATAAACAATGCTACTGAGATGAAACCATCGCCCTGAATTTTTCGAAAGCCTCATCCAGTTTGCTGATATCCTTACCGCCGGCTGTGGCGAGGTGAGGTCGTCCACCGCCCCCTCCACCAACGATTTTTGCCACTTCGCGGATCAGGTCACCGGCCTTCAATTTGCGTTCTTTGATCAGATCATCGGTGACCACACAGACAAAATTTATTTTATCTTCATTCTTTGTGGCAAACAGGGCAGCGGTCATTTTTGATTTTTCCCGAATGGTATCACCCAGGTCTTTTAACTGATCCATTTGAACGTCTGGTATCTCCCTGATAATGACCGAAATACCGTTTATTTCTTCTGATTCCTGAATAAGATTGTCCACATTGGAAAGCATTCTCGCGCTTGACTCTTTTGCTAGTTCTTTTTCCATATTCTTTCGCTGTTCGATCAGTCCGGCAACTTTTTCAGGGATCTCATCATCTTTGGCGTTTAATAAGTTATTAAGCTGTTGCATATTTGAACGGAGTTTTTGAATATATTGGACGGCTTTTTCTCCGGTTATAGCTTCTATCCGGCGCACGCCTGAAGCGATTCCGCCCTCATTGGTGATAATAAAGGTTCCTATTTCGCCGGTACTGCGAACATGAGTTCCTCCGCATAATTCCAGGCTAAAATCACCAATTTTCACCGTACGGACAATGTCGCCGTATTTTTCACCAAACAAAGCCATAGCCCCTTTTTTCTGGGCATCAGAATATTTTTCCTGCGCGATTTCAAGTGTTGTGTCTTCCTGAATCTTACCGTTCACTATTCTTTCAATTTCCAGTAATTGTTTTTGGTCTATTTTTTCAAAATGAGTAAAATCGAACCTAAGTCTGTCGGGATCAACAAGGGAACCGGCCTGATGCGCGTGATTTCCGAGTACGTTTCTCAGGGCTGCATGCATTAAATGAGTCGCGGTATGATTTTTAATTGTTTTTCGTCTGTCGGATAAAGTGACTTCCGCCACCACCTTATCGGATTCAGGTTTAAAATTCTTTAAAGGTTGACAAAAATGTACAATATGATCTCCGTCCTTTTGCGTATCAAGCACTTTGAGTTCAAATCCTTCACCGGAGATATGTCCCTTATCGCCAACCTGTCCGCCGGATTCCGCGTAAAAAGGCGTTTCACGAAGGAGCACACGAATCTCTTTTTCACCGGAATGATACCTCATGATTCGTGTTTCAATCGCCAAATCCGTATATCCGAAGAATTTAGAATCCATTCCCTCATTTAATTTCACCCAATCATCTTCAGTGATATCATCTGTCCCGAATTTTGCGGCGGCGCGCGCCCGTTCACGCTGTGCTTCCATCTCCTGTTCAAACCCGGGCATATCCAAACTCAAATTATCTTCATCTGCTAAAATTCTGGTTAAATCAACAGGGAAACCATAGGTATCATACAATTTGAATACTTCCGTTCCGGGAATAACAATTTCTTTTCTATTTCGCAGTTCTTCTTTTATACGGTCAAAAATTTCAAGACCGCGGTCGAGCGTTCTGTTAAAATGTTCTTCTTCTGCTTTAATAACGGATGCCACGTGCTTGGAACGTTCTTTAATTTCCGGGAACGCGTCACCCATAATTTTTACTACCGTCGGAACCAGTTTATATATGAAGGGATCACTCATATTCAGCTTCCTGCCGTACCGCGCAGCTCGTCTGAGAATGCGTCTCATTACATAACCGCGGCCTTCATTGGAAGGCAACCCGCCGTCGGTGATTGAGAATGTCAGCATTCTCACATGATCGGCAATAACACGGAAAGCCATCTTTTCTGTTGAATCTTCATATTTAGTTCCTACCAGCTCGCCAATATGCTTCAGGATTGGTGTAAACAGGTCAGTGTCATAATTGGATTTCTTGTTTTGAAGAACGGAAACAATTCGCTCAAAACCCATCCCGGTGTCGACATGTCTTTTGGGAAGCGGATGAAGATCCCCTTTTTCATCCCGGTTGTACTGAATGAATACCAGATTCCAAAGTTCGATATATCTCCCGCAATCGCCGTTGACGCCACAGGTATGATCCTCTCCTTTTTTATCGCATTGATCCGGTCCAAGATCAATATGAATTTCTGAACAGGGACCGCATGGTCCCGTATTACCCATTTCCCAGAAATTGTCCTTTTCTCCAAATCTGAGAATGTGATTGGCGGAGATGTCGGTATGTTCTTTCCAAATGTTTTCAGCCTCATCATCCGACTTATAAACAGTCGCGTATAACTTGTTTTTTGGCAGTTTCCAAACTTCCGTCATAAGTTCCCAGGCCCATTTGATCGCTTCCTTCTTGTAGTAATCACCGAAGGACCAGTTTCCGAGCATTTCAAAAAATGTATGATGATATGTGTCATGCCCGACTTCTTCAAGATCATTGTGTTTTCCGCTCACGCGGATACATTTTTGTGAATTGACCGCGCGGGTATAATCTCTTTTTCCTTTGTCAAGAAAAACATCTTTAAACTGATTCATACCGGCATTCGTGAAGAGAAGGGTAGGGTCATCCTGAGGCACAACCGGCGCGCTCTGCACAAAGGTATGAAGTTTATCAGCGAAATAGTCAATGAACTTTTGCCTGATGTCTTTGGAAGTCATATATTTCCTCTTTTATTTTTGCTTCTGAAACCATAAATTCATAAATCTATCATTAAAGGCTTCAAATATAAGGTAATTCCTATTTTGCTTAAAGAAAAAATTGTTAAAAAATATCATTTATTGCATAAAACAGGTTCATCAGGCGTACTTATTTCAATATTAAATGATGAAATTAAGAAAACCTGCTGTTCGTTATATAATAAACCGGGCAATTAATTCAAGTTAATATAAATAAATTCAGGCCGCAAAATTGAAACATATTCTCTATGTTGATGATGACACTCATTCAGGCATACTTTTGAAAATATATCTGGAAAAGGCCGGATTTCGCATTTCAGTCTGCAGGGATACCGGTAAGGCCAGAAATATTCTGGCCGGAAACAAGATCGATTGTATAATCACGGATGTTGGACTGCCGGGTGAATCCGGGCTTGGATTTTATGAATGGCTGCAAAATTCGGATTTCAAATCCATACCGGTTCTGATTGTATCCGCTCATGCCATTGGCTTTGATCATATTCTTGTTGAACATAAGGATATTTTTTTGGAAAAACCCATTCTTTTTCCGTTGCTGATCGATCGGTTGAATAAGATCTTCGGAAAAAAGAAAGACTAACAGCCATCCTGCTCATTTTCAGGATCAGGCAGCGGAAGCTGCTTTAATGCGTGGTCAATTGCCTGCCATCTAAATCCTTTTTGCTGAAGAAAACGTATTATTTTTTGTTTAAATTTTTGCGGATCAGGATCAGCATATTTTGCTGATTTTTTTTCCATCAATAGGGAGGCGTTTTTACATTCCAGTTCATCGGAGTAGAGTTTGGAAATAATTTCATCCACATCCCCTGCGGAAGCCCCTTTTTCGAGCAATTTTTTTTTAATCAATAAAGGTCCGGATTTTTTGTTGTTTACCTCATCTTTAAAAAATAAATGAATAAATTCAAAATCATTGATATAGTTCTTATCCCCCAGGATTTTCAGCACTTTATCAATCACGGAGTTCGTATAAGATTTTTGCGTCAGCTTACGTCTGAGTTCCGAATATAAATGAGGACGCCGGCTCAGATATCTGTATGCCTGCTGAAGCCCTCTCGTCACCAGATCATGATTTAGTATTTTCTCTAACTCACTGTCCCGGTATGATTTATCCTTACTGATACCGAAATGAACCAGTGTGTCTTCGGTTATCTCAAAGAGAAAAACATCTTCGGAATAGAGACTGTAAAAGCGGTTGTTTTTTCCCTTAACTTCAATTTTTGTGATTCGAATGTTCATGACTCCCGTTTGTCAAACAAAAAAACCCTGTATTATTCGATTAAAATACAGGGTTTGGATCGATTATTTATCATTTCTCTCTAAGAGTTTGAATCATCATCTGCAGATGGTTCGCCGAACCCAAGTTTACCACGGACTTGTTCCGCGACTTCTTCAAGAAGTTCTTTGTTTTCTTTGAGAAAACGCTTTGCGTTTTCCCTTCCCTGTCCCAATCGTGTTTCGTTGTAGGAAAACCATGTCCCGGATTTTTGAATAATCTGGTGATTCACGCCCTGGTCAAGAATATCTCCCTCTCTAGAGATGCCTTCGGAATACATAATATCAAACTCAGCTTCACGGAACGGAGGAGCAAGCTTGTTCTTTACTACTTTTACCTTCGTCCTGTTTCCGATCATTTCATTGGCTTCTTTGATCGTAGCAATTCTCCGTATATCCAGACGTATGGATGTATAAAATTTAAGAGCCCTGCCGCCTGTGGTTGTTTCAGGGTTACCGAACATGACCCCGATTTTCTCGCGTATCTGATTAATAAAAATTACACAGGAATTTGATTTACTGACAGTTCCTGTAAGTTTTCTCAGTGCCTGCGACATTAATCGGGCCTGTAATCCCATATGAGAGTCGCCCATTTCACCTTCGATTTCCGCCCTTGGAACAAGCGCCGCGACAGAATCGATTACGATGATATCCAGCGCTCCGCTTCTTACAAGAGTTTCGACAATTTCCAGGGCTTGTTCGCCGTTATCCGGCTGACTGACCAGCAAGTTGATGGTATCGACTCCGAGTTTTTTTGCATAGGTGGGGTCCAGCGCGTGCTCGGCATCAACAAAAGCAGCGAGTCCCCCCATTCTCTGAGCTTCCGCTATTATATGTAATGCCAGTGTCGTTTTTCCGGAAGATTCCGGTCCATATATTTCAGAAATACGTCCTCTGGGCATGCCACCCACACCGAGAGCGGCATCTAATGAAATAGAACCGGTGGGTATTACATCTACATTAACTTTAGCGCGGTCGCCCAAACGCATTATTGATCCTTTACCAAATTGCCTCTCGATCTGGGTGAGGGCAATATCTGCAGCTTTCATCTTATCTTGATTTATTTCCATCAGTTCTCCGGATTTTGGTACAAAATATAAAGTAATATAATAAATTTATTCTTGCAAAGTATATTTTTGCAATAGCCGGTATTCAGCTCCGGTTGGTTTGAGATTGCTTCTCATTAATACAAATTCGGTAACTCTGAAGTCAAAGGCATTAAACGGATTGTGATCCAGATACTCCCATATAGCCACTGGATCGGGTTTTTCTTTCAATCTCCCTAAAGTCAGATGTGGTGAGAATGCCCTTTGTTCTCTGTCAAAACCGATGATCGACATACGATTATCAATCCATTGATGCAGAGAAAGAAGGGACTCCGGCGGAACACCGGTCAGTCCAAGCCAGATAATCCGAGGGGTTCTGCGATTAGGAAACGAACCAAAGTTTGTGATTTTTAGGTTAAATGGCAGAAACGATTTTCCGGTATGCATCAGGCTTAGAACAACCTTATTTACCTCATCCGGCTGAAGATTCCCCAAAAATTTAAGTGTCAAATGCATCGACGCGCTCCGGACCCAGTTCACATCCGGAGCGATACCTTTTAATGCCTTTAGATAGACATCGATCTGCGATTTCAGCTCTGAGGGTAATTCGATCGCAATAAATGAACGGATCAAATCAGTCATAATAATATTCCGTCTAAATGTTAAAGGTCTCATATCATCAGTGGAAGGAATAAATACTTATTTGAAAAAATAGCAAGCTTTTCTTGAACTATATAAAAAATAAAAAAAAATTACTCTATTGCAACAAAAAAAGATTTTGATACCGGATCGTTTTAAATTTACATAGAAATCTTCATACAAAAAAGAAAAAGCAAATATAAGTTTTATGCTAATTGATTTCCAAAAGAAGCCTTCTCAACATCTCAAGACCGGCAATGGCGCCCCTCATTTTATTTATCCCGCGGTCATTTCCAAAATGGAACTCTCTGACTGCCACATTATTTCCGGATATGGCGGATATATAACATAGCCCAACCTGCTTTTCAGAAGTCGCGCCCCCGGGGCCCGCGATCCCGGTGGTGGCAATCGCGCAATCTGAGTTGAAGGATTTTTGAACTCCTCGCGCCATTTCCAGAGCGGTTTCTTTGCTGACAGCGCCATGGTTGTTAATCGTTTCAGGCGCGACCCCGAGATATTTAATCTTACTTTTGTTGTTATAGGTAATATGTCCGCCTAAATAATATTCCGAACTGCCGGGGATATTAGTGATCCAGTCAGACAAAAGCCCGCCCGTAAAACTCTCTGCTGTGGCCAGGGATAATTTTTTTTCTTTTAGTAGTTCACCAAGCTTTTCCTCAAGATCAATATCACGATCAGTAAAAACGTATTTGTGGATCGTTTTGTGGATTTCGGTGACAAATTTATGAAATACCTCCACATCCCCGTCTTCATCCGAAATCAATCGGAATCGAAGATCCACTCCGATATGTCTGGGCAGGAATGCGACCTGACACTCAGGATTTTCTGACATTAATTCCTTAAGCATTTCATATAAGCGGGATTCAGCGATCCCGGTCGTTCTTAATAATCGTGTATGAACGGTGGGCAGGTCCATGTGGTCCGACAAATAAGGCATAATATACTCGGTGACCAGAAATTTCATTTCTCTCGGCACTCCGGGAGTGAAGAAAAAGAATGTATTATCCTTATTCAATAACAAACCGGGCGCTGTTCCGACTGAATTTCGTAAAATTTCCGCGGATGCGGGGACCAAAGCCTGACCGCGATTTGATTCAAGCAATGCTAATTTCCGATTGGATAAAAATTTTTCAACATCCCGCAATATTTGATTGTTCTCGACAAGATAGGTGTCAAAATACTGACAGACACTATTTTTTGTTATATCATCCGGAGTTGGTCCAAGACCACCTGTTATTATCACCGCGTCAGCTCTTGTGTTGGCCAGCGTTAGTGCGTTGATAATTTCGTTGTGTTCATCACTTATGGTCGTGACCCACCTGACAGGTAACCCTATGCTGAGCAGATTCTGCGAGATATAGGAAGCATTGGTATTTATTGTGTAACCGGCAAGAAGTTCGTTTCCGATTGAGATTATTTCCGCCCGGTATTTATTCATCCTAAAATTCCCGTATAAACTATTATTTGGAGTAATATATTTGAGTAAACACCGGCTATGACATCATCAATCATGATTCCCCATCCGGCTTTTAGCTCCTGTGCCTGGTTCGCGGGGGCCGGTTTCCAAATGTCAAAAATTCGAAAAAACAAAAATCCCAGAATAAATACGGGAATAGTTTTTGGTAAAAAAATAAGCGATATCCAGATTCCCACCACTTCATCAATGACAACAAGCCCCGGATCGGTTCCATGATTTTTCTCAATTTCAGTTGATGTCCAGACTCCAACAAAAAAAACGAAAGTAATTATTCCAAGCCAGGCTTCCGGAGAAACAGGTAGCAAATAAAACACTAAAAGTCCAACAATGCTTCCGGCGGTACCGGGGGCGAGAGGCGCGTATCCGCTGCCGGCTCCTGTTCCGATAAAATATATCAGAAATTTCTTCAGTTTGAACAAATGTTACTCCTTGTAAAAAACAGAACGTGAAAATCTTCGCCATAATTCAATTGTATGTGACCGGTTGACGATCAGATAATGAATTCCACTGATCGCGGTGAGCAGAACAACAAGAGAGAGAGAGAACGTCGTCCACAATAAAAAAGGATTTACTGTTTGATTTAAATGAATATCGGGTAATTGAGGAAAATTGATATAGATCATCAGCGCGATAATGAATGCCATCTGGAAAAATGTTTTCCATTTTGCAAAATTACTTGTGATGATCGCCTTTCCTCTGTAAAGCGCGTAACTTCTCAGAAATGTGATTAGAAAATCCCTGAATACGATAACAATGACCATCCACCAGTATACATAATTCAGATAGGCAAATGCTCCCAGTGCCGTTGAAACCAGAATCTTATCTGCAAAAGGATCCATAAACTGTCCCCAGCGGGAGGTCAAATTCAATCTTCGCGCGATATAACCGTCATACCAGTCTGTCAGGGCGGCAAACATGAATATCAAACTTGCAAGAAGGATCAAACTCTGATCAGGCTGTATAATGAAATACAGAAAAACCGGAGTTAGAATGATTCTAATTATTGTCAACTGATTTGGTATGGTTAGTTTCATAAGAAGCAAATCTACTTATCGCGATTCATAAAAACCGGACATTTTTGTTGGTTTTTGTTAATTAAAATTAAAATAAGAAATTTATCTTAAAATATAAAATAATTCAAGTCACATAATCATCTGTTTATTTTAGCTTTTTAATGAAAGAAAAAATAAAAAGAAGTAAAATATTTATTTTGTTTGAATAGAATATTTTTATTAGATTGAACTTTTAAAAAAATATTGTGAATGTAATCATTAGATGGAGTAGTTTAAAACAATTTTACTAAAATAATTGATATAATTGCTTATAATTGTAGCAGAAACCAAAGGGTAAAATAGGATCTGTTATGGCGGAATTTAAATTAAAAAAGGGCTATGATATTAAAATAGCCGGCAAGGCGGAGCTTAAATTAAACGAGTTTCCAGAGCCCGATCTGGTTGCACTGCAGCCGAATGAGTTCCGGGGTGTTAAAGCGCGTTTGATGGTTGACGTCGGGGATGAAGTGAAGATCGGTACGGTTCTTTTTGTTGACAAAACCAATCCCGAAGTCAAATTTGTTTCCCCGGTAAGCGGGAAAGTTTCACAGATTAACCGAGGGGAACGGCGGATGTTGATGGAGGTTGTGGTCGAAAACGATCACAAGAAAACTCCTGAAACATTTGAAAAATGGACTGCTGATAAGGTAAAAAAACTCAGTCGGGAGCAAATAATCGCTCACTTGCTGAACAGCGGCATGTGGCCTTATCTCAGACAGCGTCCATTCAATAAAATCGCAAATCACAGCGATGTTCCCAGGGATATTTTTATCTCGGCGATGGATACAGCGCCTTTAGCGGCTGATCCTTCTTTTCTTCTTGACGGTGAAGAAACGCATTTTCAAATGGGTCTGGATTTGTTGAGCAAGCTGACGGACGGCAAAGTTTATTTGTCATTGGACGGCAGCAAAAAATCTCAGATTCCTGCTCTTGAAAAAGCGACAGGGGTTGAGAAAAATACATTTTCCGGTCCTCATCCGGCAGGGAATGTAGGTGTGCATATTCATCACATCAAGCCGATCAGAACAGGGGATATAATCTGGTATGTTCAGCCCTATATTGTAGCGCTCATCGGTAAGCTTTTTACTACGGGTATTTTCCCGTCAGAAAGAATTGTTGCGACAGCAGGCTCTCCCATTAATAAAAGGAGCTATTATAAGACCATTTTGGGCGCTCCTCTCCTATCTTTAATTCCCGGTGATACGGTAGTTGATAAAGATGTTAGATTTCTTCTTGGTAATGTTCTTACCGGACGAAAAATTTCACCGGCCGGGTACTTGGGATTCTATGATAATCTGATTACGGTGATCCCCGAAGCTGACAAAAAGAGAAGATTGATGGGATGGTTTTTCCCGGGATCTGATATGCTCAGTTATTCAAAATCATTTCTGTCCTCCTGGCTTCCTTCCAAAGAGTTTGTTCTGGATACAAAAGTTTTCGGCGGTAAGCGAGCTTTCATTCAGACCGGTGATTACGAAAAAGTTCTCCCAATGGATATTTTGCCGGTTTACCTGGCAAAAAGTATCATGGCCGGGGACTTTGTCGAAATGGAAGGGCTCGGAATTCTTGAATGTGATGAAGAAGATTTGGCTTTGTGCAGCTATATTTGTCCTTCTAAGAACGATTTTGGTGAAATTCTCAGACAGGGTCTGGATTTCATGGAACGCGAAGGTTAATTGATGTTCATATGTCAAGTAAAATAACAAGAAGGTGAACAAAATTGAAAGCATTGCAGAAATTATTAGAGAAAAATAAACCGTTGTTCGAGAAGGGTGGAAAACTTGAAAAATATTTCCCGCTTTTTGAAGCCACGGATGCAATTTTATTCTGGACAAGCGAACGTACCAAAAAAGGTCCGCATGTCAGAGACGCTTTAGATATTAAAAGATTTATGATGGTGGTTGTGATCGCGTTGTTACCAGCGATTTTGGTCGGCGCGTATAATATCGGCTTTCAGCATTTTAACGCAATCGGTATGGAATCGACGATATGGGATGCTTTTTTGCACGGACTGCTGAAAATGATGCCGATTATTCTTGTTTCCTACGCGGTTGGCGGTTTCTGGGAAGTTCTGTTCGCCATTATCCGCAAACATGAGATTAATGAAGGATTTCTGGTTACCGGTATTCTTTTTCCGCTGACGCTTCCTCCGACTATTCCCTTGTGGGAAGTGGCTGTCGCTATCACATTCGGCGTGGTTATCGGTAAAGAAGTATTTGGCGGAACCGGTATGAATATTCTTAATCCGGCATTGACGGCGCGAGCATTCGTATTCTTTGCCTATCCGGGAAAAATTTCGGGCGACAAGGTCTGGACCGCGATCGATCTGGCTAAAGACAAGGTGATAGATGGCTTCTCCGGAGCAACACCGTTACTGGTTGCCGCCGGAACTGAACCGGGCGGGTCTGCGGTCAAAAGCGTGACAGACGCGGGGTTTAGTTTCTATGATATGTTTATAGGGTTGATACCCGGTAGTATCGGAGAAACTTCAACACTGGCTATTCTGATTGGCGCCCTGATCCTGATTGTCACAGGTATTGGAAGCTGGCGGATTATGGTTTCGGTATTCGTTGGCGGCGGTTTAACAGCCTTACTGATGAATAGTCTTGCCGGAACGGCTTCAACAGGCATGTTTACACTGCCTTCGTATTATCATCTCGTGATGGGCGGTTTTGCGTTTGGCGCGGTATTCATGGCGACTGATCCGGTTTCAGCATCACAAACCAATCTTGGGAAATGGATTTATGGTTTGCTGATCGGCGCGCTCGCGGTGTTAATTCGTACGGTGAATCCGGCATATCCCGAGGGAATGATGCTGGCTATATTATTTATGAATATCTTTTCACCTTTAATCGACTATTTTGTCGTGAAGGCAAATATAAAGAGGAGGTTAAGCCGTGCATACTAATGCTTATACCTTTCGTTTTGCGGCCATAGTCACTCTGGTATGCAGTGTATTGCTGGCGAGCGCCGCCACACTGCTGAAGAGCCGGCAGGCCGAGAACGAGGTTTTAGATATAAAGAAAAATATTCTTATTTCGGTTGGTGTTCAGCCGGATAATGGTGAAGCTTTTACAAGATCGGAAATTCAAAAAAAATATACCGAGAATATCAACGAATCCGTTATCGATGAAAATGGAAATATCGTTGAAGGGAAAAAGCCTGAAAACTTAAATCCAAAAGTGGATTTAAATCAATATCCGTTATATGAGCATATTGATAACGGTCAGGTTCTCGCTTATATCATTCCAATCTCCGGAAAAGGATTGTGGTCCACCATTTACGGTTACCTCGCGATTGATATTGACGGTGTTACGATTCACGGAATTACATTCTACAAGCATGGTGAAACTCCCGGGCTTGGCGGTGAAATTGATAAAACCTGGTTTACCGATAATTTTAAGGGCAAGAGAATTGCGGATGACAATGGCAACCTGGTTTCGATCGGCGTGGTTAAAGGAAAGGTAGCAGATAAAATTCCGGAAGCAGAAGCATATCACTATGTTGACGGGATTAGCGGGGCGACATTGACCGGCAGGGGAGTAGAACACTTCTTAAAACAAGATTTAAAGACCTATGAACCCTTCTTTAATAAAGTTAAAGAAAGAAAACAGGAGGGCGTGATATAAATGGCAAATCAAACAGCAGAAACAGCCGTACAGGTAAAACAACCTAAAGAAAAGCTGTTTTCGAAAAAGAATATGCGGGTTCTCCGTGAACCTCTGAGTGATAATAATCCGATTACTTTTCAGGTTCTCGGAATTTGTTCCGCGCTGGCTGTCACTGTACAGATGAAAACAGCTCTGGTAATGTCGTTGGCGGTGATGTTCGTACTCACATTGTCCAACGTCAGTATTTCGTTCTTACGTAAATTCATCCCTTCAAAAATACGTATTATTATAGAGTTGGCTGTTATTTCTACTCTTGTGATTCTTGTCGATCAGGTATTGAAGGCATATCTTTATGATATCAGTAAACAGCTAAGCGTATTTGTTGGCCTAATTATTACCAATTGCATTATCATGGGCCGTGCGGAAGCGTTTGCTCTGCAGAACAAACCATGGCCTTCCTTCCTCGACGGATTGGGAAATGCCCTGGGATACGGCTGGATTCTGATGGTTATCGCCACCGGACGGGAAATACTAGGAAGCGGCAGCTTTATGGGCTTTCAAATAATTCCTGATGCCGTTTATGCGGCCGGATATGAAAATATGGGATTGATGGTTCTCGCTCCCGGCGCATTTATTCTGTTGGGCCTGCTTGTCTGGGTTCAGCGCACTGTCACCAAAACGGTTCATGAATAAGGGAAGGGGCTGAAAGTATGTTAGAGCATTATTTAAGTTTATTTGTAAAAGCGGTATTTGTCGAGAATATACTTCTCGCGTTCTTCCTTGGGATGTGTTCTTTCCTGGCTGTTTCAAAAAAGGTGGAAACATCCATTGGATTAGGTCTGGCCGTCACATTCGTTCTGACCATAACCACACCCGTTAACTGGCTTCTTCAGCAGTATGTGCTTAAAGACGGCGCGCTGGCCTGGGCAGGTTTCGCTGATGTCGATTTGAGCTTTTTAGGATTTATCACATTTATAGCGACAATCGCGGCGATGGTTCAGTTGGTTGAAATGATACTTGACCGGTATTCCCCGACGCTATACGCGGCGCTGGGTATATTCTTACCACTAATTGCAGTTAATTGCGCAATTTTAGGCGCGTCTCTGTTCATGGTTGAAAGAGAATATACTATCGGTGAATCTGCAGTGTTTGGTTTTGGATCCGGAATTGGTTGGTTCCTGGCGATAGTTGCCATGGCGTCAATTCGTCATAAAATTCGTTATTCCAATGTTCCGAGTGGTCTAAAAGGTTTGGGTATCACCATGTTAATTACCGGATTGATGTCAATGGCCTTTATGATTTTTTCAGGCATTCAACTTTAAAAAACGGAGTAGGTTTTGAATACATTAGGTATTTTAGCGCTAAGTGCCGGAGTATTTACATCTACCATACTTATTTTGGTAGCTGCCTTAACTTATGCCGAGTCAAAACTGGTACAAAAAGGAAAAGTTAAGATAAATATTAACGGCGATGAAGAGAAAAGCCCGGTGGTGGAGTCAGGCTCAAATTTGCTGGCTACTTTGTCGAATAACGAGATTTTTCTTCCTTCTGCTTGCGGCGGCCAGGGAACTTGCGGAATGTGTACATGCAAAATACTGGAAGGCGGTGGCGATCCGTTGCCGACAGAAGAATCTCAGTTGTCCCGCGCGGAATTGAAAGAAAATATTCGTCTGGCCTGCCAGGTGAAAGTAAAAACAGACATGAAGATTCAGATTCCTGATGAAATCTTCAATATACAAAAATTTGAGTGTACCGTACGTTCCAACGATAATGTCGCGACATTTATCAAAGAACTTGTACTGGAATTACCGGCAGGCGAGAAGCTTGAGTTTAAGGCCGGAGGATATATCCAGATATATATTCCGCCATATAATTTGTCGTATAAGGAATTTGATATCCAGAAAAAATTCCATCCCGACTGGGATAAGTATAATCTATGGGATTTAAAGGCAAGTAATGATGAAGAAATTTTCCGCGCTTATTCCATGGCAAATCATCCCGCGGAGGATAATATCGTCATGCTTAATGTTCGTATAGCAACTCCGCCCCCGGGAACCGATTTCCCAGCGGGTATCTCATCATCCTTTATTTTTAATTTGAAACCGGGTGATAAAGTCACTGTCAGCGGACCCTATGGAGAATTCTTCATAAAAGAGACTGATCGGGAGAAGCTCTATATCGGCGGTGGCGCGGGTATGGCTCCCATGCGCAGTCATTTGTTTCATCTATTCCATACGCTAAAAACAGATAAAAAAGTCAGTTTCTGGTATGGAGCCAGATCCAAACGCGAAATGTTCTATCATGAGCAGTTCCAGGCAATTGCGGATAAATTTCCTAATTTTAATTATAACGTCGCCTTGTCTGATCCTCTTCCGGAAGACAACTGGGATGGGCCGGTTGGATTTATTCATCAGGTGGTGCTGGATAATTATCTTTCGAAACATGAGGCTCCGGAAGATATCGAATATTATTTGTGCGGACCGCCGATGATGATTAAAGCGGTTAATGATATGCTGTATAATCAGGGCGTCGAAAAAGAAATGATCGCATTCGACGAATTTTAAAAATTTCTGACCTTATAAAAGCGGATGACTTTTGTCATTCGCTTTTTTTTTGCTGTTATCTTCAATTCCTTACCGTTTTTTAATTATCTGGTTCAGTCTTCTGAATTTATTGCGTTGAATAGCAGTTTGATTTAATATGATGTCATATAAATCATATTTATTGATTAGAATCGCCAAAAGGAATAATTTGCTGGATATTTATATTATTCATCATTAAACTGATGATTTTAACCATCATTTGTAATTATTTTTTGAAACATCGATATAAAATCTACGTTAGTAAAATACAAATTTTCATGATAAACTGAAGATGTGGAGATCAAATGCGAAAACTATCACTTTTATCCTTTATGACTTTACTTGTTCTGAGCTTGTTTGTGTTCAGTTGCGGCTCAGAAACAGCAGAGGGCGGAGATAAAGCAAAATCATCTGCTGAAAATTCCAATTCAGACACAAGCAAATCCGATAATACAAAAAAAGAAAATAATGAACTTATCCCGGTGGAAGTAACCACTATTAAAAAAGGAAGTATCTCAAATTATCTTCTTCTAAGCTCAAATCTGGAAACAGAGATTATGGCGGATGTCTATGCAAGAACTCAGGGTATTGTGGAAGCGATATATAAAGAAGAAGGTCAGTATGTTACAAAGGGCGAGGTAATGCTTTCACTCGAGGCGGAGGAGTATGAACTTGCTGAAAAACGGGCGAATGTTCAATATCAGCAGGAACAGAGTAATTATAAACGTCTTGAAGAGATGCATAATCAGGCGCTCTTAAGTATTGAAGAGTTCGAAAAAGCAAAATTTAATCTGAAAACGGCGGAAATCACCTGGCAGGAAGCAAAATTGAATCTCGATTTTATGAAAATTAAATCGCCAATTTCAGGAAGAGTTGGAGAGCGTCTGGCTAAAATTGGAGAGCGGATACAGCCTACGGATAAGCTGTTTTCAGTGGTCAATTCATCGCAAATGATCGCAGTCATCTGGGTTCCCGAAAAAAGTATCAATCAGTTAAAAACTGGGCAGCTGGCTTTCATAACGTCGGATCATCTTTCCGGAGTGACCTACGAGGGTTGGATAAAAAGAATCAGCCCCGTGGTTGATCCCTCCAGCGGCACTTTTAAAGTGACCGCAGGGATTAGAAATGTAAAGGATGAATTGCGCCCAGGTATGTTTGTGAATGTACACATTATTATCGATACTCATGATGATGTTGTACTTATTCCAAAAACAGCGGTCGTTTATGAAAAAGAATATATGAATGTTTATGTAGTAAGAGACAGTCTTGCGCACAAGATAAGACTTAAACCGGGATTTCAGGATAATGAGAAGATCGAGTCACTGCAGGATGTAAAGGAAGGCGATAAAGTGATTGTGGTTGGTCAGGCCGGAATGAAGGATAAAACAAGAGTAAGGATTGTCTCTGAGCGTCAAAACACGCTGGCCATGAAAGAACGACGATAATCTTGTCTTCACAGCTGATTGACCGGCAAAATTCATTTCGGTGATGTTCAGTAATAACAAATAATCAAGATTTTAATCGCTGAATTTATGAGTAAAGAAGCTATCTTTCCGAAAGCCACTAAATCCTGTCCGGATCAATGTGAGACGGAATTGAAAGAATGGAGTATTAAACCATATGCAGCAGCCCAAACAATCAACTGAAAACAGTTTTTATAAATTCACCACAGAGCGGCCTGTCGCCATTTTGATGGTTGTCATCGGTGTCGTTGTGTTTGGATGGATCTCATACCAGCAACTTCCGCTGAATCTGATGCCTGATATGACTTATCCCAGTCTGACGGTTCGAACTGAATATGCCGGGACCGCGCCTGAGGAGATTGAAACGACCATATCACGGCCAATTGAACAGACATTGGGTGTGGTCGATAATCTGGTTTCAATTAGTTCCATATCAAAAGCAGAACAATCGGATGTGATTTTGGAGTACACCTGGGATACGGATATGGATAAGGCGACAGCGGATTTAAGAGAAAAGCTCGACCAGGTGTTTTTACCGGAAGACGCAAAACGCCCCCTTGTTCTGAGATATGATCCGTCTCTTGATCCAATTATGCGTCTCGGTCTTTATGGAGACGCGAGTCTGACATATCTTCGCTATCTTGCCGAGGAAGAAATTAAACGGGCTCTGGAGACCGTTGACGGTGTCGCCGCCGTTAAGGTAAAAGGCGGCCTTGAAGAGGAAATCAGGGTTGAGCTAAATGAACAGAAACTCTCTTTGATTGGAATTGATATTCAGATGGTGAAAAACCGTCTCGCTCAGGAAAATGTTAATCTGGCCGGTGGGAATCTCAAAGAAGGTCAGACCGAATATCTTGTCAGGACATTAAATGAATTTAAGACAATTGATGAGATTCGGAATGTTGTAATAGGCAGATGGAATAATGCCGATATTAAAATCATGGATGTTGGAAATGTGTACCGGACCAGCAGGGATCGTGAAATTATTACGAGAATTAATAGTAAGGAAAGTGTTGAAATAGAGGTTTATAAAGAAGCCGATGCTAATATCACGGCTGTGGCCGAGCGTGTAAAGGATAGACTTTACGGGACCGCTGAACAACAGGCTTTTGTGAATGAAATGAAACAGCAGAAAACCCCGGCAGCGGAAGATCAAATAGAACAAAAAGACAAAAAGGAGGGAAGCAGGGGCGGAAGACCGGACATGAAAGAGCAGCAGATGACCAATTTCCTGACTTACGCGCTGCCTGAGGATATCAACATTGAAACTTTGTCTGATCAATCTATATTTATTAAAAATTCGATTGATGAAGTGAAAAACACAGCCATTATCGGCGGTATTCTCGCTATTATTGTATTGTTTGTCTTTTTAAGAATGCTGGGCCCCACGATGATTATCGGCCTGTCCATACCCATATCCATCATTGCCACATTTGCTCCGATGAAGATATTTAATGTTTCACTAAACATAATGTCCCTGGGCGGTTTAGCGCTGGGTATCGGAATGCTGGTTGATAATTCCATTGTGGTTCTTGAAAGTATCGCCAGATGCCGCGAAGAAGGGGATGAACTCATTCATGCAACGATCAGAGGGGTGAAAGAGGTTGGCGGGGCAGTAACTGCCTCCACACTTACTACCATAGCGGTGTTTTTCCCGATCGTATTTGTGGAAGGGGTTGCCGGTCAGATTTTTGGAGATATGGCGCTTGTAGTTGTGTTTTCTCTACTTGCATCACTCGCTGTCGCATTGTTTTTGATCCCTATGCTTTCGTCCCGCCGGAGTGAAGCCTTTTTACAAGATACAGATGTCAACAGAGTGCCCAGACAATATGTGCTCAATTTTTCTACCCGTGAAAAAGTTGATAATTTGTTTGCCGATGCGAATACCACGCCTGTTGTCTCAAGGATAAATGAATTTTTTAAGCTCATTTTCGAATCTGTTTTGATCTGGGGAATTAAAACTCTAAAAGTTCTGGCGGCGGTGATCATTTCTTCATTAAAACAAATTGTTCTCATATTTCTCGTCATGCTTCAGCCGGTAGCGGGTGTGATAAAATTATTTAAAAAAGATCTGAAATATGGAGATTTTGTAAAAGATCTTTCATTGAAAAATAACTGGGCTGCGTTGGAATTTATAGATGAAATCTGGGAAAATTATGTTGTCTTTAATTCTGTTCAGCAGATTTACACTGATTTCGGAAGGATGAAAACGTATTTTCATGATAAACCTCTTTGGAAAAAAATTATTTCTCTGTTTACGGGCATTTTGAAAACAGTATTCTATATATTTAAATACTTTATCGCGGCATTATTCGAGATCATGTTCAGGATCAGTCACGCAGTTTTAATACTGGCGGGTCTGTTTTTCTTTTTACTTTATCTTGCAGGAAGAATAGTTCTGACCCCACCGACCCGGTTCATTATCTATCTGTTTAATATCAGCTACGCTTTCGTTGAAAAAGGATACCCAAATATACTAAGGCGTTCTCTGGATAACAGTTATACTATCGTCGGTTTTGTCATTGTTTTGTTTGTTCTTACTCTATTTGTCATCGGCCCGCGTCTCGGGAGTGAATTGATTCCGGAAGTACACCAGGGAGAATTTTTTGTGGAATTAACTTTCCCGATCGGGACCCCGGTAGAAAAAACCGATGAAAGGATTCGCCCCATTGAAGAACGGATAAAAAAAATTGATGGCGTAAAACAGGTTTCTTCTGTTGCCGGAGCGGATAAAACGGCTACCACATCAACAGAAGAGGGGGAGCATACAGCAAGAATTACAGTCATCCTTGATCCGGATAGAAATATAGTCGCAGCCGAGGAAAGAATAATTAAAATAATCCGGGAAGATTTAAAGGGATATTCGGGACTTGAATCAAATATTGCCCGCCCCGCGATTTTCAGTTTTAAAACCCCCGTAGAAGTTCATTTGCAGGGGTACAATATTTCGGCCTTACAGAGATTAAGCGGTGATCTGGAAAAAAGTATGTCCGAAATCCCGGGTCTTGTGGATGCAAAAGCCAGTCTGCAGCGAGGCAATCCGGAAGTTCAAATTTATTATGACCGACAGATACTGGCGCGTTATGGATTAAATGTGATAGAGGTCGCGTCGATTGTCCGCAACAAGGTTCGGGGTGATGTGGCGACAGAATTCAAGGACGAAGACAGGAAAATTGATATTCTTGTCCGGCTTCGGGAGGAAGACAAGGAAAGTATTGATGACCTGAAGCGTTTAATTATTAATCCGGGCAGCCCTAAACCCATTCCGCTTCAAGCCGTCGCGGATATACGCATCAATGAGGGACCTTCCGAGATCAGGAGAGTAGATCAGCAGAGAACCGCTGTCATCACCGCGAATATCGCGCCGGGCAGCAATCTCAAATCAATCAGTCAGGCGATCTACCGCGAAATCCAGCGACTGAATATTCCCAATGATTTCACGTATGAAATTGCCGGCCAGAATAAGGAAATGGAAACATCGCTTAATAGTCTTATGATGGCGCTCGGGTTAGCGATATTTCTGGTTTACATTGTAATGGCCTCAAAGTTCGAATCGCTCATTCATCCGTTTGTGATTATCTTTTCGATTCCTCTGGCGCTGATCGGTGTGATTCTCTTTTTATATATTCTGAATATTCCGCTGAGTATTGTAGTTTTTCTCGGTATAATCATGCTCGCCGGGATTGTTGTCAATAATGCCATCGTGCTGGTTGATTACATTAACCACTTGCGTGAAGCAGGCCTGTCAAAGATCGAAGCGATTGTTGAGGGAGGAAAAATTCGTTTACGTCCGATTCTTATGACCACATCAACAACAGTGCTCGGATTATTGCCGATGGCAATCGGTCTTGGAGATGGCGCTGAAATCAGGACGCCAATGGCGGTGACCGTCATTGTGGGACTTATCACTTCAACGGTGCTTACACTGGTGGTAATCCCGGTGGTTTACAGCATTTTCACGAGAAAATAATGTTCTGTAATATGAATTCAGGAACAGTAGTGGGGAAAATTTATGTCAGATGAAAATAAAAAGATAAGCCTGATGCCCAGACTTGCGCTCACAAGGCCCGTAACGGTCTTGATGAGTCTTCTGGCATTGCTGGTGGTCGGTATGATAGCCTACAAACAAATTTCAGTGGAGCTGTTCCCCGCAGGCTTTTCACCTCCGTTTTTAGGAGTCTGGACACCTTATCCGAATGCCAATCCTGAAGAAATTGAGCAATTAATTGCCAGGCCTATCGAAGAGGTGATCAGGACGATTAAAGATGTAAAAACCGTCACAACAAACAGCCGGGCAGACGGGTGCTGGACTTTTATTCAATTTAATCAAGGCACAGATATGGATCTTGCATACAGCCAGCTGCGGGATCGGATGGATCGCGTCAAACCGGAATTGCCTGATGATGTGGAACGATACTATCTGCGAAAATGGTCTGATGATGATGATCCGATCATGTGGATCGCGCTTGTACAAAAGGGAGAGGTAGAAGACGCGTATTATCTGACTGAAAATCTGATAAAAAAGCCGCTGGAGCAGATTGACGGAGTGGCGAATATTGAAATATGGGGCGCGGATGAGAAGTCGATCCAAATCCAGATCAATCAGGATGCCGTAAAAAGTTATAAAATCAATCTCTATGAAGTGATTGAAAAACTAAGACAGGATAATTTTGCCATATCCTCCGGAGACGTACGATCAGGAGGTCAAAAAATATTTGTCCGGTCTGTCGGGAAGTTCCGCACACTGGATGATATACGAAATCTGCCAATAAAAAGCACCAATATTTTACTGAAAGATATCGCCGAAGTTAAGTATGATGTTCCGGAACGACGATGGGTGCAGAGGCATGACGGAAAACCGGCTGTTCAGCTAGGTGTATTTAAGGAGGCAATGGGTAATACCGTTGATCTCTGCAATACGGTAAAGGCAAAATTTGAAAACGAGTTCTCAAAAGATCCAAGACTCGCGGATTTTAAAATTGAGGTGCTCTTCAATCAGGGTGAATTTATCACAGAGTCCATTGAAAATCTAAAAAACGCGGGTATCTGGGGGGGCGCTTTCGCGTTTCTGGTGTTATTTTTTTTCCTGAGACGTTTCCGAATGACAGTCATATTAAATCTGGCGATTCCACTATCCATCCTTGTGAGTCTTACCGTCCTGTATTTCATAGGATGGACTTTGAATATCATCACGATGGTTGGTTTGATGATTTCCATCGGCATGGTTGTGGATAATTCGATCGTGGTTCTTGAAAATATCTATCGTAAACGCGCCGAAGGGATGAATGACAGAGATTCAGCAGCCTATGGAACGAGTGAAGTATCATTGGCGATTACAATGGCAACTTTTACAACAATAGTTGTATTCCTGCCGTTAATTCTCATGAATGACAGTATCGGATTTCAGTTTTATATGCTAAGAATCGGATTACCTGTCATTTTCTCCCTTCTTGCTTCTCTTTTTGTCGCGATGGTTTTCATACCCCTGGCGGCAAACAAAATAGTGAGCAAGAAAAAAGTGGTTGAACCGGTGATCATCACAAAATCCAATAAAGTTTATAATACTTTGCTGACATGGAGTCTTGGTCACCGCCTTGAGACCTTTGTGATATTGATGGCCATTTTGTTTTCCACCAATTTTGCCATGCAAAATGTTGCCAGCACGGACAACATGGAGGGAAATATCAATGACTTTAGGATAATGATGGATCTGCCGGATAATTACACCCTCGATGATGCATCCCGTGTGGTCAAATTAGTGGAAGATACGGTCCGTTCAAAAGCGGATATTTATCGTGTCCGCACCATTGATGCCGGATACAGGACAAATTTTGCCCGTATCAGAGTGTTCCTTGAGCCGGAACCACAGTTAAGCTGGTATGACGCCGTTTGGGAGGGTGCTACAAAAATTGTCGGTTTGCACAAGTCAAAGTATATGAGCCGTGATCTCGTTCTCGAAGATGTCAAAAAACGTATTCCTGATCTACCCGGTGTGAAAATCAGAACAACCTGGAGACAGGAAGGCGGTGATGACGCTTCTATCGCGATCAGTCTTTATGGGGATGATACCAATAAACTTGCCGAACTTTCAAGAGAAGTCGAAAGACGCCTGCAAAATATTCCTGAAATTCTCAGCGTCGAAACGGATCATGAAAAAGGCGAAGATGAGATTATGGTGATTATCAATCGTGAACAGGCGCAGAAATACGGCATTAATCCCAGAACAGTTTCGGGAACGGTTATGTATGCGCTGCGGGGGATTCAACTGCCAAAATTTCAGACCGAAGAAAAAGAGATCACGATGACGATTCAGCTGCGCGAGAAGGACCGGGAGACGCTGCAGCAGCTAAAAAATATAACATTTTTTACAAAAAACGGAAAAGAGATCCCTTTAGACGCGCTGGCCAAATTTTCGGTTAAAAAAGGTTTTGGTGATATCAGGCGAGAAAACGGGAAAACTTACCTGAGTATCAAAGCAAATACGACAGAGCAGGATATGAGTTCTATGTACGCGAAGGTTGATCAGGTTATGGCGGGATTCCAGATGCCTTATGGTTATTCCTGGAGCAAAGGGCAGAGATTCATGCGTATGGAAGAAGGCAATCAAAGTCAGGGGTTCGCGGTGATCTTATCAATAACGTTTGTTTTCCTGCTGATGGGCATCCTCTTTGAATCATTTGTACTACCCTTATCCGTCATTATTGCCATACCTTTCTCTTTTGTGGGAGCGTACTGGTTGTTGTTTATAACGGATACTACCGTGGATTTAATGAGCAGGATAGGTTTCATCATTCTGATAGGGATTGTTGTTAATAATTCAATTGTTCTGATTGATCTGGTAAACCGGATGCGAAAAGAAGGACATAACCGGTATGATGCCCTCATTGAAGCCGGACAAAAAAGATTCCGGCCGATTCTGATGACGGCTTTTACCACCATCGGAGGTATTATACCGATGGCTGTCGGAAATGCCAAGATGATTGGAATCGCTTACGCGCCGATGGGAAGGACGATTATAGGCGGACTCATGTTCTCGACTTTTGTATCTTTGATCGCCGTACCGTGGGCATATACCATTTTTGATGATCTGCGAAATTATTTTAAAAGATTAATCGGCGGAGTAATTACAAGGAAACAAATTAGTAAAACTGCCGTAGAAATAGATATACCGCAATAGGTATATTGCAAAAACAGGAAAGGGGAAATCCGCAATGGAGTTCCCCTTTTTTTTATCAGATATGTTTCTTTACCCAGTTTTCAAGACCTTCGTCCAGCACCAGTTCCTGCGCGGCAGCTCCGACCGGACTCATTTCGTAATGTTTTTCCGATGTCTTGAGTATCGAATTTCTAAAATCAATCTCAGCAACAATACCCGTGCGGACAGTCAGTTTTTCCTTTCCAAAACGATCCTTAAGATCTTTAACAAGCTCCGGAGCTTCAATCACGAGAAAGCCGTTATTGATTGCATTCCGCTTATAAGTTTCGCTGAATGATCCTGATAAAACGAGTTGTAAGCCGCGGTATTTCAATGCTGTGGCAGCTTGCTCGCGCGAACTTCCTGTTCCGAAATTAAATCCGCCGACCAGAATATCTCCCTTTTTAACTAAGTTTCCGAATTCCGGGTCGTAATTTTCCATCACAACTTTTGCCTGTTGTTCCGGAGTTATATCATCCATGTAGGTGTATTTCCCGGGATATATGCCATCTGTATTCAAGTTATCCTGATGACAGAATAACAATTCCCCCCGCATTTTTTCCGGAAATCCGTCAAGGATTCTCACTTTAGAAGCTTTTCCGGATGACTTGGTGAGCGACCTGATTTCTCCATTCGTTTTCACCGGTTCAAAATTGTAAGGCATATCAATAAAACCCGTCAATGCTGAGGCCGCGACGACTGCAGGTGAAGCAAGATACGCCTGCGCGTCCGGGGAGCCCATTCTTCCTTTAAAATTGCGGTTTGTGGCTGAAATTCCAACTTCACCGGGTTCAAGAAGACCGGTTCCGAGACCGATGCAGGGGCCGCATCCCGGTGGCAGGGGAATAGCGCCGGCATCCAGCAAAGCCTGCCAGTCACCGCGTTTTTCACTCTCAGTCTGTACCTCGCTTGATGCTGCCGCGATATAGAATTTAACCCCTTTGGCAACTTTTTTGCCTCTGACAACGGCTGCCGCTTCCGCAATATCCTCCAGGCGGCTGTTAACACAGGAAACCAGATAGGCTTTGTGGATTTGAATCTTCTGCTTGCGGATTTCCGCGACGGAGGTCATGATTTTAACGGTGTTCGGACCGGAAACATGCGGTCTGACGGTGTCCAGATCTAGAGTCAACTCTTTGCTGTACACGGCTTCGGGATCAGATTTGACCATTTCATTCCGCAGAGCTTTTATACGCTCAATATTTATCCGCGGATGCCGGCCTCTTCCGTCTTTGTCGGATAACACACCTTCCAGGCCTCGTTTGCCGATAAATTTTTCACGATTGTTCAGCCAGTTAATTGTAATTTGATCAATCGGAAATATCCCCGCAAGCGCGCCCCATTCGGTGGTCATATTGGCAATCGTAAGCCGCTGGTCAATGGATAATTCACTGATGCCGTCACCGGTGAATTCAACGGCATGATTTAGTACTTCATCCGAATTGAAATATCCGGCTAAAGTAATAATAACATCTTTCCCCGTGACTCCTTTTCTTAATTTGCCACGGAGTTCAACCCGCGCGACCGGCGGTACCTGCCACCAGGTTCTTCCGGTCGCCCATATTGCTGCCGCATCTGTCCTGACAATGGGTGTGCCGAGGCATCCCAGACCCCCGTACATGTTGGAATGGCTGTCCGACGCGACAACCATTGTCCCGGGAAAGGCATATCCTTCTTCACACATGATTTGATGGCCAATTCCTCTGCCGGCCGGGTAGAAATCGACTCCCATTTCTGCGGCAAATGATTCAATTCTTTTGTATTTTTCAAGATTTTTTTCGCTGGTATCCTGAACATTATGATCCAACGCAAAAACAACCTGCCTCGGGTTCGTCATTTTTGTCGCGCCTATAGACTGAAATTTGGGAATCACCGCGCCGGTGTTATCGTGCGTCATTACATAAGCGGGCTGAATGGAAAGATAATCGCCGCTTTGAACTTCATGTCCCTCATCAAGACCGACCGCAAACTTCTGAGCGATTTTTTCCACTAAATTTTGTGTCATAAAGGATCTCCTGTTCCAATTATCCGGCATTGATTTATATAACACAATTTTACATCCAAACTACCTTGCAGCGCAAGGAAATAGAGATATATTTATACGGTATAAAATTTTTAGATGGTCTTGCTGCCTGTTTGTTGCTAATAATATTGATATTCTGCCGTTTTTTCGATAAAAATATTAGAATTTATGTGTCAGACCGATTAAATTAAAGAAAGTAGTTTATTTTGCGCGCCGGACCATAAAAATATTTGCTATGATAAATATAACAATATGAAGAATAATATGAGAGTAAAAGCCCGGGCGAATTCCAATATCGCCCTGATAAAATATTGGGGAAAGAGAAATATTGGATTAAATCTTCCGGCAGTTGGTTCCATATCAATTACGTTGAATGAATTATATACGGAAACTTCTGTCGATTTTAAAGCCGGTTTGTCTCAGGATCACCTCATTCTGAATGGTCAATCCGCCTCAGCTTCGGATACCGGCAGAGTCAGCCGTTTTCTGGATATCATAAGGAAACGAAGCAATACCGGGCTTTATGCGGAAGTTATCAGCGCGAATAATTTCCCGACATCTGCGGGTCTGGCTTCTTCCGCATCCGGATTTGCCTGTTTGGCGCTGGCGGGATCAAGCGCCGCAGGGCTTGATCTGACACCTGTTCAGCTTTCGGAACTGGCGCGTCTCGGATCCGGCTCAGCCGCCAGATCGATATTTGGCGGATTTGTGGAGATGAAGAAAGGTCTGGAATCAGACGGCTCAGATTCTGTGGCTGAACAAATTGCGATGCGGAAGTCCTGGGATTTACGCCTCATAATCGCGATTACTTCAGAAGAAAAGAAAAAAACAGGTTCGACGGACGGAATGATTGTAACGCGCGATACATCTCCTTATTATCCATCATGGATTGAAAGTTCTGAAAACGATCTGGCCGAAATGCGCGATGCGATACGAAGACGTGATTTCGAAGCATTAGGTGAACTGACTGAATACAGTTGTCTTAAAATGCACGCGTTGGCAATGGCCGCAAAGCCGGGATTAATATACTGGAACAACACTACTATTGATCTGATTCATATGATCAGGGATTTGCGTAAAAAAGGGATCCCTGTGTATTTTACCATTGATGCCGGGCCTCAGGTTAAAGCCGTTTGTCTTCCTGAATATGTGGGCCAGGTGCGGGACGAAATTCGGAAAAATCCCGGAGTCCTGCGTGTCATAGAAACCGGTCTTGGCGGCGACGCGATGATTCTTGGAGAAGAAAATTGATTTTAGAGACCACTGCACCCGGTAAAATGATACTTTTGGGGGAATATGCCGTCCTGGAAGGAGCTCCCGCGCTTGTATGCGCTGTTGACAGGTATGCGGTTATCAGGACTCAAAAAAGAGAAGACAACCGTTTTTGTGTTGATTCATCATCTATTCAGGTCAGTCCGATAGATTTTGATGTCACCGCCTCAGGTCTTATATGTTTTGATTCAAATACTGATTCGATATCAAGAAAAAAACTTAATTTTTTCAAAGTAACATTTGAGTTTGCCTGGCAGTATTTTAAGTCGCTCGGCATCAGAATTCCTCCTTCTCATTTTTCAATGAATACGAATTTGTTTTACTCGCCGGATTTGTCAAAAAAGTATGGTTTTGGATCCAGCGCGGCAATGACAGTCGCATTATTTTCGGGTTTGTTCAGACTTGCCGGACTGTCTGTTGAAGAAGGGGAAGATAGGGCGAGATTATTTCGTTTAGCTTTAGGCGCGCACCGGAAGGCCCAGGGCAATTTAGGCAGCGGTATTGATATTGCCGCCAGTACCTATGGCGGAATACTTATCTTTAAGATGATACTCGACAAAGAAGCAAAGCAGGTTGAACCTTCGCCGGTTGATACCTGCAGGGGACTTTATATGACAACGGTATGGACCGGTTCATCCGAATCAACCAGAAAAATGATTCGCGGCGTCAGTCAGTTGAAAAAAGAAAAGCCGACAGTATATCAGGATCTCATCAATAAACTGACCGCGCTTGCCGAAAATGGCTGTTTTGCTTACAAAGAACATGATGTAGAAAAGTTTTTGACAACTGTAAGCGAATATTATGAAGTCCTTGCCTTTTTAGGGAAGAAAAGCGACACGCCGATTATCTCTCCGGTCCATCAAAAATTGGCGGAATTAGTTAAAGCCGCCGGCGGGGTATATAAGCCGTCAGGCGCTGGCAGCGGGGATATTGGGATAGCATTTTCCGATAGTCCGGAAAAAAAAGCGAATATTGCGGAAAAATTAAAAACAGAAGGGTATCAAGCAATTGATATCGAGCCCGCTCCCTCGGGAGCAAGTTCAGAAATCTTGAATTAATATAAGTTAAGATATAGAGGACTAACAAGATGGGAACTTCCAGAATTCCAAAATTTTATAAGTATTCTGTCCAGGAACGATTAAGAATTTTACAGCAGAAAAAATATCTTAGTGAAGAAGACTATACTCTCCTGAGAAATGGTAACGGACTTCTGCGTCCTGAAGATTCAGATAAAATGGTTGAAAATGTCATCGGTGTTTTTGGGTTGCCGATGGGGCTGGGTTTGAATTTTTTGATTAATGGAAAAGACTATATCGTTCCCATGGTGGTTGAGGAACCTTCTATTATCGCGGCAGTCAGTTCAGCGGCGAAAATTGTCCGGCAGAATGGCGGATTTATAAGTGAAAGCAGTGAATCTCTTCTTGTCGGCCAGATACAGGTGGTTGATATTCAGAATGTGACCAAAGCGCATAACGCGATTCTTCAAAATAAGGATGAAATCATAAATCTCGCAAACAGTCTTCACCCAAACATGGTAGCGAGAGGCGGCGGTGCGAGAGATGTTGAAGTAAGAAAATTGCCATTATCATCCAAGGGTGGGGAAATGATTATAGTGCATCTACTGGTTGATACACGGGATGCGATGGGGGCGAATCTTGTCAATAGTATGTGTGAAGGAGTCGCCTCGCTGATTGAAAAAATTACCGGGGGAAAGGTTTTTCTAAGGATATTATCCAATCTGGCCGACCGATCACTGGTACGGGCACGATGCGTGGTACCAGTCAAAAATATCGAAGGAAAAGGATATTCCGGAGAAGATGTGCGTGATGGTATTATTCTGGCAAGTGAATTTGCAATTGTGGATCCCTACAGAGCCGCGACTCATAACAAAGGAATTATGAACGGCATTGATCCGGTAGTGATCGCGACAGGAAATGATTGGCGCGCGATAGAAGCATCCGTTCATGCTTACGCGGCCCGGGGTAAGAGCTATACATCGCTCACGAAGTGGGAAGAAAATGAGAGTGGTGACCTCGTGGGGTCTATTGAAATACCCATAAGAGTGGGTATTGTCGGAGGTCCTCTGCAGAGTAATCCCACCGTTCCCATAGCGCATCATATTTTAAATATTAGTTCCGCGCGTGAACTCGCGGAAGTTCTTGCGGCAGTCGGTTTGGCACAAAATATGGCAGCTTTACGGGCGCTCGCAACCGAGGGTATCCAGCGGGGACATATGAGCCTTCATGCCCGTAGTGTCGCGATTGCAGCCGGCGCGACTCCGGATGTTTTTGAAACGGTTGTTGAAAAATTGATTGGATCCGGTGATATCAAGATCTGGAAAGCAAAGGAAATCATTGAAACGATAAAAAGCTCCGAAGAACCGGGGCAGGCGGATATGCTTCTCAAGCCGTCTGCTGAGAAATTACCTACGGGTCATGGAAAAATTATTTTGCTTGGAGAACATGCCGTTGTATACGGAAGTCATGCCATCGCTGCGCCGGTCCCTCTGGCAATGCAGGCACGGGTATCTGATTCAGATAGGGATGGCGTTCATCTGATAATTCCCAGATGGGGGGTTGAAGAAAGACTGCAAAGAGGAGTTGATCATAAATATTCCATCTTCAAATCACTTGATTTAATACTAAGCGAACTGGATTTACATGAGAAAAATATGCAGATCGAAGTTTTTCCTCATGTACCCCGTGCCATGGGATTAGGAGGTTCAGCGGCGCTTGCCGTAGCGATTATCAGAGCGCTTTCAGAACAATTTAAAATAAACTTATCAGAAGATAATGTGGCCAGAATTTCTTTTGAATCTGAAAAAATAGTACATGGGTCCGCCTCCGGAATAGACAATACGCTTGCCACCTATGGAAAATTTATACTGTTTCAGAAAGGCGATCCGCCCAAAATGGAAACCATAGAGACATCAAACCCGGTCAGAATTGTAATTGGGTTGACATGGATTGAGAGTCTTACCGCGAGAATGGTTGCGAGAGTAAAAACAGCCTGGGAACGAAACAAGGTGCTTTACAACCATATTTTTAAAGAGATTGATGCTCTTGTTCTGCAAGGAGTTGAAGCCATCAAAAACAATGATCTTGAACATTTGGGCGATTTAATGAATATTAACCAGGGATTATTGAACGCGATTCAGGTCTCGGGCAGAGAGATTGAAGAGTTGGTGGATATCGCCAGGGCCAACGGCGCGCTCGGCGCGAAATTGACCGGTGGCGGGGGTGGCGGCGCCGTGATAGCGCTTTGTCCTGATAACGCGGAAAAAGTTGCAGGTGCTATAAAAAGCGCGGGATATCAGGCATTCATAACAGATATCAAATAAATATTCATTAAGGCGATAGTAAACATTACACAGCCGGTCAAAATCATAATGTTATATTTTAAAAGGAATTAAAGGGGTAAAATGACAGTAAATAACAAAATTGTCTCTTTCGATGATGAAAAATTAATCCTTGTTGATGATTCCGACAAGGAAATTGGACATAAAAGTAAAGCGGAATGTCATGACGGTCAGGGGATATTACACCGCGCTTTCTCAATTTTCATTTTTAATTCAAAGAAAGAACTGTTACTTCAAAAACGCGGTGGTGAAAAACGATTATGGCCGCAATACTGGTCAAACAGCTGCTGCAGTCATCCCAGGGAAGGGGAGACCTATGATTTTGCCACTCAACGGAGATTAAAGGAAGAATTGGGCTTCGGGAGTGACTTATCTTATCTTTTTAAATTCAAATATCACGCGTCTTTTGAAGATAAAGGTTCGGAATACGAGTTATGTTCAGTTTTTATCGGAAGATCAGATCAGAAGCCTGAAGTCAATCCGAATGAAATTGAAGAATGGAAGTTTATTCAGATCGATGAGCTGGAAAAGCAGATGGAAAATAATCCTGAATGGTTTACTCCCTGGTTCAAGATGGAGTGGAAAAGGATAAAAAATGAATATATCCGGGAGATAGAATCGTTATTTTAGTTTGACGATATCTTTGAAATACGGGGTGTCGATTCATTATTCCGGTTATGTTCCTTAAGCAGAAAATACACAAATATGGGAACATGTAAATGGAGAAGTACTTCTTAGAGCCTACACAGGAATCCGGCGCGGCGCTTTTTAGGCGTAATATTCCCGGAAAAGTTGTAATGCTGAATATGCTGCGTCTTAGAGACATTGCGGATTATTCAGCCACACCGGAATTAGCTTCTGATAAACCAATATCCGGCAGAGAAGCATTCCAAAAATATATCGAGCATACACTGCCGTTTCTAAAAGAAAGCGGCGGAGAGCTGGTACTGCTCGGTGACGGTGGACGATTCTTTATTGGTCCTCCTGATGAACAGTGGGATATAGTAATGTTGGTTAAACAAAATTCTCTTGCCAGCTTTATGGAGTTTGCTTCGAATAAGGAGTATCTGGCCGGTATGGGGCATAGAACCGCGGCTGTTATCGACTCCAGACTGTTACCGATAGTTGAAAGCAAAGACAACAGTATCACAAAGCCATCAATGTGACCGAGTTACGTCAAGCTTAAGGCAGAAAATTACGACGGCGATGAGTAATTTACTTCGCCGTTTTTTTTTAGTTAACCCAAACAAAGGATCAGACTTGATGACAAACGGGAAAATAAAGCTGAAGGATTTTCCTTCAACATTCTGGATTGCCAACACAATGGAAATTTTTGAGAGAATGGCATGGTATGGTTTCTTTGCTGTTTCTTCGCTTTACATTACCGGTACCGTTCAGGAAGGCGGTCTTGGATTTAGTGATGAAGATCGGGGTGTGCTGCAGGGAGTGGTGACATTTTTTTTATATCTGTTTCCTGTGGTGACCGGAGCGCTCGCGGACCGGTACGGCTTCAGAAAGATGCTGTTTTCGGCATTTGTGGTGTTGGTCCCTGCTTACTATTTTCTTGGATATTTTAAAACATTTCCGACATTTTTTCTGGCATTCATGTTTGTGGCGCTCGGGGCGGCTATGTTTAAACCGGTGATTATCGGAACCGTTTCTAAGACAACAAATCCCAAAACGGCATCTCTCGGATTTGGTATTTTCTATATGATGGTGAATATAGGCGGATTTGTTGGACCCATTATTGCGGGCATTGTCCGCGGATGGGCCTGGAAGTGGGTGTTTGTTGCCTCGGCAGGTTGGATTGCTGTCAATTTTATCTTCGTGACAATTTTCTATAAAGAGCCAACTGAGGAAAGTACCTCCGTGAATCCCAGATCCCTCAAAAAGGTAATGACTGATATGGTGGAAGTTCTTGGAAACGGCAGATTTTTTCTGTTTGTCTTCGTACTTCTCACGGTACTTGTTATTGGTTCCAAATATACAGCAAGCGGATTTATCAGTTGGACACAAATTGTTTTAATTTCACTCGTTTGGTTCATCATAAATTTTTTATACGATCTGATCCTGAAAAAATCTTCGAAAAAAGCAAATTCACCCTGGTATAGCAGTCCAATGAAGTTGGGCGACTGGCGATTTGGCTTATTTTTGCTGCTTATGTCCGGATTCTGGACATCCTTTAATCAGATATTTTACACGCTGCCTTTGTATATCAGAGACTTCGTTGACACAACCGACCTGATGAATTTTTCTGTTTCAGCGCTGAGTTTATTCGGACTGAATAATTTTATCAACAATTTTCAGAATTCGATGGCTGTAAACGGACAGATCAATCCGGAATACATAATTAATTTGAATGCCGGAGCGATTATCTTTTTTCAGGTGCTGATCTCAGCTCTGGTTGCCCGTCTAAAGCCATTTACAACGATTTTCTGGGGAGTATTAATCACATTTGTTAGTTTTTCAATACTGGTCTTTGGGGATATCGGATGGATAGTGGTGGCCGGAATTTTTGTCTTTTCGTTTGGTGAAATGATGGCGAGTCCAAAATCGAAGGAATATACCGGAGCTATTGCGCCTCCGAATAAAGTTGCCCTTTACATGGGTTATTTTTATTGGTGCGTAGCGCTTGGAAATCTTTTCGGTGGTATTTTATCAGGTCAGTTATACGCGGCATTCGCCCGTGACATGCAGAGACCGGATATCATGTGGCTGATTTTTGCGCTGATTGCGCTGGGAACCGCGTTTTTGATTTTTATCTATGACAGACTCGTGATTAAAAAGATTAAATCAGAGCGGGAATAACATGTTGAGTCATCCGCAAGTAGTTCATTTCCCGATTGCTCTTTTTTTGACAGCGGTATTAGTGGAACTGATGTCGTTATTCTGGCAGAAATCTTTTTTCTCCAAAGTCAGTTTACTATTACTGATACTTGGAAGCGTGACCGCTTTTTGGGCCTTAATAACAGGGGATACAGCGGCAGAAGCAGTCAGACATATCGATGGAATCGAACCGCTGTTGAGCACGCATCAGAATGCGGGAAAGAGCGTCGCCTGGTATTTTCTTATTCTGACGGTTTTTAAGATGGGGCTCATAAAACTAGGAAAAGATCTGCTTCCATGGCGACTAATTGTATCCATTGGTTTAATAATAGGCGCTGTTTTAATTTACCGGACCGGTCTTTTTGGCGGGCAGCTTGTCTATGAAAGAGGGGCGGGAGTCAAACCGGTTATGGAAAAGTATTTGAATAACAATGAAAATTTTTAGAGTGGATGAGTTAATTTTTTTAGATAAAACATGATATAAAAGAAATACATTCGGGTAAAATCCCGGGATTGGTAAATATGAAGACTGATTTTAATTGTATCCCATGTATTTTACAGCAAACAATCGAAACAGTTCAAATTGTTTCTGATGATCAGAAAATAAGACAAAAAACTATCAATGAAGTGCTTAAATATTTACAAAAAGTTGATTATTCGGATCCGCCCCCGCTTTTGGGAAAACATATTTATGATATCATTTACAGGGTTACAGGCAATAATGATCCCTATCGGGAAATTAAACATAAAATTAATCATCTGGCGCTGTCCTTGTATGATGATTTGAGGAAGATAGTATTTCAGAATCCGGAGCCCATATTAACAGCGGCAAAATTGGCGGTTGCGGGAAATATTATTGATTTTGACAATGAAGATGATGAGATACACTTACGACGGATCATTGAACGAATACATGATTTGAATTTTGAAATCAATCATATAGACAAATTCATTAAAGATATCCTTAAATCAAAGAAAGTACTCTATTTGGCCGATAACGCCGGTGAAATTGTATTTGACCGACTTTTTATAGAAATGCTGCAGAGGTATTATCCGGAGCGCTCATTGGATTTTACAGTAATTGTACGGGGCGCGCCAATCATTAACGACGCCACTCTTGAAGACGCAAAAATGATTGGACTGGACCGGATCGCGAGAGTCATCGACAATGGAGATTA
>JACDJC010000459.1_pt1 | contig 47628 bp, 29 predicted proteins | sample 7454191 | NCBI WGS metagenome assembly JACDJC01 (sample SAMN14253291, study PRJNA609438) | sludge metagenome | isolation source: sludge after 25d culture with pyrite and EDTA | collected 2018-12-20
GCTTTCACCGGCGATCACTCTCATGTCAAGCCCAGGTAAGGTTCCTCGCGTACCATCGAATTAAACCACATGCTCCACCGCTTGTGCGGGCCCCCGTCAATTCCTTTGAGTTTCAACCTTGCGATCGTACTCCCCAGGCGGGGTACTTAATGCGTTAGCTCCGGCACTGATCCGCTTATAGCAGACCAACACCTAGTACCCATCGTTTACGGCGTGGACTACCAGGGTATCTAATCCTGTTTGCTCCCCACGCTTTCGCGCCTTAGCGTCAGTTACGAGCCAGGTAGCCGCCTTCGCTACTGGTGTTCTTCCCAATATCTACGCATTTCACCGCTACACTGGGAATTCCACTACCCCCTCTCGCACTCAAGCCACACAGTTTCAAATGCACTTCCCCGGTTAAGCCGAGACCTTTCACATCTGACTTATGTGGCCGCCTACACGCCCTTTACGCCCAGTGATTCCGGACAACGCTTGCTCCCCCCGTATTACCGCGGCTGCTGGCACGGAGTTAGCCGGAGCTTACTTTGATGGTACCGTCACACATGAACCCTTTCGAATCCATGCCATTCGTCCCAACCTACAGGGGTTTACACACCATAGTGCTTCATCCCCCACGCGGCGTTGCTGCGTCAGACTTTCGTCCATTGCGCAATATTCCTCACTGCTGCCTCCCGTAGGAGTCTGGGCCGTATCTCAGTCCCAGTGTGGCTGATCACCCTCTCAGATCAGCTATCCATCGTCGCCTTGGGGAGCCGTTACCTCTCCAACTAGCTAATGGAACGCAGGCCCATCCCTGTGCGATACCCGAAAGCATCTTTGATCACACTTACATGCGTAAGTTAGACTTCATTCGGTATTAGCCCACCTTTCGGTGAGTTATCCCAATCACAAGGGCAGGTTGCCTACGCGTTACTCACCCGTTCGCCAGTTTACTTTCCCCCGCAAGCGGGGAATTTCTCCTTGACTTGCATGTGTTAAGCACGCCGCCAGCGTTCGTCCTGAGCCAGGATCAAACTCTTCGTTGTCCTTTTATATCTCACTGTTTTTTTTTCAATCGCAAATGCGAACTCTTCTTCTTTGTTCGCACCAACTCCTCTTTTCAATGAACTCACGCACCTGTCTCAAGTGCGTCGCGTAATTTATAAACTCTTTGAGCAACTTGCAACTCTTTTTATCGATATTTTAAGAGCAAATCATGCCGTCGCAAAGAGCTTCTAATATATTATGACAATATTTTAAATGCAAAAATATTTTTATGCTTTTTTACAAAAAAAAATCTGGTGACGACTTACTCTCCCGTCCCAGCCATAGGAACAGTACCATCAGCGCTGGCGGGCTTAACTACTCTGTTCGGAATGGGAATTAATTGAACCGTCGTTTTAGCGAATTGGCCAACCGTTTCTCATAAGGCTGTTCAATCAACAAATAAGGTGGATCACTATCTAATCAATACTTTTAATGATCTGTCTCAGGTGGAATTCAACCGAACCTTCGGTTTCGGTTATATCTACCCGTTTCGCCAGGTAGGCGACAACAACAATTAGTTTCACCGCTAATATATGGTCCGCGTTGTTGGTACATCTTAATAGAATGAGAGTTATTATCTAAAATATTCAACAAAATACAAGCGGATTTCCCTGCTGGAATAGGGACGGTAATCCTGATTTTCCAAAATGTTCTTCCAAAGAAAATCAATATATAGTTTTTTCGCGAAGGACCATTTTACTCCGGCATTTAAATAGCCTTTTCCTGATCCAATACTATTGTCTTCGTTATCATTTATTGCTAAATCATATTCCCCGAAAATACTTAATTCATCATTGACGCTTTTCTCAAACCCGAAGAATCCGTTGATATCCTTATCGCCGTCTTCATCTTCGAAACTGTAGTTTAGGCCGCCATGAAGGGCAAACACACCAAGAAAACGATAACTTTTGCTAAATGTGGCAAATATGCCTCTTGATTTTTCAGTATAACGGCTCAGGGAATCTATGTAAGCCCCATTGCCCTGATTATCATACCCTATACTCACCGCGGGAAAATTTAATTGCTCATCAAACAACCTGTAACGAATATTCACCCCTACCTGTGGATTCCAGTCAATCTCTCCCGCTCCGATTATATTCTTGCCTCCGTAGGAAATTCCCATCATCAGTCGGTTCGTCAGACCAACTTCAATATTACCAAGTATTCCCCCCTCAGGATAGGCTCTCAATCCCGCCATAAAACTTCCCCGGTCCAGAGTTGCCGAAGTCGGACAATCAATAATAAAAATTGATTGAGCAGGTATAATTTCCTGAGTTTCTGCCGATGATACCAATAGAATCAGAAACAATACAATAAACTTTTTCATAGTCGGTTTCCTGTCAGTAAGTGGAACAAAATAAGATAACATTCATACAAGATTATTGTCAAGGTAATTACAGATGAAATTGACATTTTGCGGGTCCTGTGGAATTAACCGCCCCGGTCGATCGTTAGACCTTGACAGCCATTGGCGATTATCCTATATTTTGAAATGATGGGAACTCAAAAACCTAATATTGTAAGGAATTTTTAATAATGGGAAATAATTTTACGAGCCGGGTGCAGAAAGTCATTCGATATTCTAAAGAAGAGGCTATGCGACTTGGACATGATTATATAGGTACCGAACATCTGACTTTGGGAGTTATTAAGGAAGGTGAAGGAATCGCGATTAAAATATTGCAGAATCTTGGCTGTGATCTTAATAAACTGAAGAAGGCAATAGAGGATGCCACTGCCCCATCCGGCGGAACGATGACAATTGGCAATCTTCCCTTGTCAAAAAGAGCGGAAAAAGCCCTGAAGATGACCTACATTGAGGCAAAGAATTTCAATAATGATGTAATAGGCACGGAACATTTACTGCTTTCCATCTTAAAAGAAAAAGACAGCCTTGCAGCACAGATTTTACTCACTTTTAATGTGGATTACGCGGCCTGTTACAATGAGTTAGAAAACATTTTATCAGGAAAGCCAACCATGCCGCAGCCAAAACAGGCACCCAAGAAGACCAAAACACCGGCTCTTGACCATTTCGGTCGTGATCTGACCCAACTGGCCATTGACGGAAAATTGGATCCCATTATTGGAAGACAAAATGAGATTCAGCGGGTTGCCCAGATCCTCAGCCGACGCAAGAAAAATAATCCCGTGCTTATAGGGGAACCGGGAGTCGGGAAAACAGCCATCGCCGAGGGGCTCGCGCTCAGAATCATTCAGAAAAAAGTGTCGCGTGTTTTACATAATAAACGTGTTGTGGCTCTTGACATGGGATCAATTGTCGCCGGTACAAAATATCGTGGTCAGTTCGAAGAACGTATGAAAGCAATTATGACAGAGTTGGAAAAAGCCGAGGATGTCATTCTTTTTATAGACGAATTGCACACCATTGTCGGCGCCGGTGGCGCATCAGGATCACTGGATGCGTCAAATATGTTCAAACCCGCTCTCGCCAGAGGTGAATTACAATGTATCGGTGCAACTACTCTTGATGAATACCGCATGTATATTGAGAAAGATGGCGCCCTTGAAAGACGTTTTCAAAAAGTAATGGTTGAACCTACAACCGCGGATGAGACACTCGAAATATTACGTTCTGTTAAAGACCGATACGAGAAACATCATCATGTGGAATATAATGATAATGCCATTGATTCAATTGTTCAGGCCGCGGACCGATATATTACAGATAAACACTTCCCTGATAAGGCGATCGATGTATTGGATGAAGCCGGCTCAAGAGTTCATATTGCCAATATCGTGGTTCCGAAGGAGATTCTTGATCTTGAAAGTGATATAGAGCGAATTCGCGCCGAGAAGGAATCCCTGGCAAAATTGCAGGATTTCGAGCGCGCTGCAAAACTTCGTGACAAAGAAAGAAATCTAACAGACAAGCTTGATGAAGCCCGTCTGCGTTGGGAAGATGCGGAAGAAAGCAAAATAGCCACTGTCACCGAGGAGGATGTCGCAGCCGTTGTCGCCATGATGACCGGAATCCCGACTCACCGCATCGCGATGAGTGAATCAAAAAAACTGCTTAAAATGGGTGAAACTCTTAAGAAAAAAATCATCGGTCAGGATGATGCCATTGAAAATATCGCAAAAGCAATACGCAGAGCAAGAGCGGGTTTAAAAGATCCTTCCCGCCCTATCGGCTCTTTTATCTTTCTTGGGCCAACCGGAGTCGGGAAAACATATCTTGCAAAATTACTGGCGGAATATCTTTTCGAAAACTCCAACGCGCTGGTCAGAATAGACATGAGTGAGTATATGGAGAAATTCAATGTTTCAAGGCTTGTGGGCTCACCTCCAGGGTATGTTGGTTATGAAGAAGGCGGCCTTCTGACCGAAAAGATTCGCCGGCATCCTTATTCTGTAATCCTTTTGGATGAAATTGAAAAAGCTCATCCAGACGTATTTAATATTTTGCTTCAGGTAATGGATGAAGGGCAGTTAACCGATTCACTAGGCCATAAAGTAGATTTTAAAAATACTATCTTGATTATGACATCCAACATTGGTGTTAAACACCTTAACAATATTTCAAGTTATGGATTTGCCAATACTGCCAATGAAAATAAATTTGATCTTATGAAAAACAAGATTTCCGATGAAATGAAAAAATCTTTCAATCCGGAATTTCTTAACCGCATAGATGATGTGGTAATATTCAGGCAGCTTGAAACAGATGAAGCTGTTAAAATAGTCGAAATCACATTAAACGAGGTCATGCATAAATTAAAAGAACGCAATATTGAATTTCAGCTGACCGACGGCGCAAAGAAATTTATTGCTGATAAAGGATTTGACCCTTTATATGGAGCCCGGCCTTTAAAACGCGCCATCCAAAGATTCGTGGAGAATCCCATCGCGGACGAAATACTCAAAGGCACTTTTACCGATGGCAGTGTTATTCAAATTAAGCTAAAAAATAAAAATGAATTAAGTTTTTCTGAGATTGATCGCAAAGAAGGACAAACCAAAGATATAGAAGTCGATTAATTCTCTGAAATATCCTTTCACAGCCCGGGTGATTTTTCACTTGGGCTTTTTTGTTTTTAGAGGTATATTCCGAGGCAGCGTAAAAGTTATTTAAATGACTTTTACTTGTTTAACAGACATTTAAAACGCAAACAACGATTTAGTTTATATTGACCTTCTCAAGGAGCGTTTATGGATTTAAAACTGGATTATTCCAATACTCTGGCTGATAATATTATGGACAAGCACGGATTATCTATAAGCGAAATTGAAGCGCTTACATCTTCCGGAAAAGATATATTGACAAGATTAAGAAAACAAGCTAATGACTCCAGCCTGGGATTTTATAAACTTCACGAGCAAACCGATGTCCTGACCGAAATCGAGTCCTATGCCCAGGTTGTGCGCAGCCGGTTCAAAAATTATGTTCATATCGGAATCGGTGGTTCGGCGCTCGGCCCAATCGCCCTGCAAACATCATTGCTTGATTCTTACTACAATTTCAACAGCGAACCAAGAATGTTTTTCCCTGATAATGTGGATCCCGACTGGCTTGATGATCTGGCAAAAACAATAGATGTATCTAAAACCCTTTTTCATGTCGTTTCCAAATCCGGTGGCACTGCCGAAACGGCCGCGACCTCCCTTTATTTTATGGAGTTTCTGACAGAAAAACTTGGCGATAACTTCTATAAGAATCTTTTGTTTACAACAGATCCCGTCAAAGGCCTGCTGAATCAGATTGCCCGCGAATATCCCATCAAATGTTTTAGAATTCCACCGGGTGTGGGCGGGAGATTTTCGGTGCTCTCCCCTGTCGGTCTTATCTCGGCGGCAATCGCGGGGATCGATATCCGCAAATTATTAGCCGGCGCTGCGGAAATGGCGTCTAAATGCGACAACGATAATTTAATGGAAAATCCCGCTTATATCTACGCCGCGATCCATTACCTCTACATGAAGAGAGGGAAAAATATCAGCGTAATGATGCCTTACAGCAATAAATTGAGGGATCTCGCCGATTGGTACCGACAAATCTGGGCTGAAAGTCTTGGAAAACGGTATAATCTGAACGGAGAGGTTGTTGAGACCGGTCAGACCCCCGTGAAAGCGTTGGGCGCGACAGACCAGCATTCACAGGTCCAGCTATATGTGGAAGGTCCAAACGACAAGGTTTTTTCTTTTTTAGAAGTCGAAAATTTTAAAAATAACCTCACGCTTCAAAATCATTTTACGTATATCAGCGAGTTCGACTATTTTGAGGGAAAGTCCCTGGGAGAACTCCTCAATTCCGAAAAGCGCGCGACTGAACTGGCGCTATCAAATAATGAGCGGCCGAACCTGACAATAAAATTTTCTGAAGTCAGTGAGGAGAACATCGGCGCGTTTCTGTTCCTTCTGGAAGCCGCTACCGCTTTTGCCGGAGGCCTGTTAAATATAAACGCTTTCGATCAGCCGGGCGTGGAGGAAGGTAAGATCGCGACATACGCGTTGATGGGACGCAAAGGGTATGAGCAGAAAAAGAAGGATATTGAAAGCCTGTTAGGAAAAAAGAAACTTTATCAAATCTGATTCATTTTTATGGGTTTAGCGGACTATTCCACTAAACCCATTCAAATTGATAGAAATTTTCCATTTTTCCCGAAATACTTATGGATGGTCACGGATTCAATTAAAAATAGTAATTATATTATCACTACATCTGTCACTTCAATTTTGTTACTTTTCATTTTGTATTGGGAATTGAATCGATACAAATTCGGAATTATTTGATTCTCTTTCATGTTTTACCGATATTTCGCAGTCAATATTAACAATTATGATCGAATAACAAATAAAAGGAGTTCATTATGGCCCACATTGTGCCGGATAAAAAAAAGGATTATGCGATCATTTTGGGCGCTTCCAGCGGTTTTGGTGAAGCGGTATCTCTTGAACTTGCCGGTAATGGATTCAACATAATAGGAATTCATATGGATCGCGGCAGTGGTCTTAAAAAAGTGGAACAGATTAAACGGCAGATTACCGATTTCGGGGTAGAAGCTTTATTTTTTAACATTAATGCCGCATCGGAAAAAAACCGTGAAGAAGTGATCCAATCCGTTCAGTCACATTTTTCGGACACCGGTTCTGATAAAAAAATTAAAGTTCTGCTGCATTCCCTCGCCTTCGGATCCCTGGCGCCTTTCATTCATAACAACCCAAAAGACCGCCTTACGCAGAAACAGATGGAAATGACATTGAATGTGATGGCACACAGTCTCATTTACTGGACACAGGATTTATTCCATAATGATCTCCTCGGTAAAGGCACAAAAATTTTTGCCATGACCAGTTCCGGATCCAGCAGAGTGATTCCTTTTTACGGAGCCGTATCCGCCGCGAAAGCTGCTCTTGAATCTCATATTCGTCAGCTGGCGCTTGAACTCGCGCCATTTGCGATGACCGCCAATGCCATCCGAGCCGGTGTTACTTATACTCCCGCTCTAAGGAAGATCCCCGGGCATGAAACGATGATCGATCTGGCGTTAAGCCAAATCCCATTTAAAAGACTTACCCAGCCGTTAGATATCGCGAAATTCATTTCATCATTAGTGACCTCCGATGAATTATGGGCCACGGGTAACATCTTCAACGTGGATGGCGGAGAAATGATCTCAGCTTACCATTCAACTTTCACTCAAAAGTAAACCTGTTAAACATATCTGATAAAGCCCGATCCGTTCTACGACCGGGCTTTTTTTTCAATAAAATATGAAGTTGTAAAATAAATTCGATTTCTTTAAATTAATTTACACAGAATTTTCAATTTGATATCAACCGTATCAAAATAGGAATTATCATGAATTATCATTCCATTGTGTTTGTAAAACAGGTGCCTGATACAGCTAATATTTCCGGGCAGGTTATGAAGCCCGATGGCACTGTGAACAGGGCTAAACTTCCTGCTATCTTCAATCCCGAAGACAGGGTCGCTTTAGAATTAGCCCTTCAGTTGCGTGACAGATTCGGCGGCAAAGTAACAGCGATTTCGATGGGTCCGCCAAAAGCTTCGGAACTTCTGCGCGAATGTCTTTATATGGGCGCTGATGAGGTGTATTTAATCAGTGATCGAAAATTCGCCGGAGCGGATACACTGGCGACTTCCTATGTTCTGAGTGAAGCCGTGAAAAAAATCGGGAATTATGATTTTATTTTCGCCGGAAGACAGGCGATTGACGGAGATACAGCCCAGGTAGGTCCTCAGACAGCGGAGAAGCTGGGTATTCCCCAGATAACCTATGCGGAGGAGATTATTGATCTTCAGAAAAACAAGCTTACAATAAAAAGAAAAATTGATGGCGGCTTTGAAATACTTGAGAGTAATACTCCCGTTCTGATTACGGTGATAAAAGATGCGGCGCAGCCCCGCCCTTTTAAAGCCAGACGAGTTATGGCCTATAAAAATGCGCGCTCTCTCATGGAGTTGGAAAAAATGACTGAGTCCAACTCGCTTCTTTATATAGATGACCTCAGAGAAGAATACATTACCGAAAAATTGTACATTCCTACTCTGACAATGGATGATCTTGATGTGGATCCTGATCGCTGCGGATTAAACGGTTCACCGACAAAAGTGCATAAGGTGGAATCGGTTGTCCTCGCCGGAGGAACACATGAAAAGATTGATCCGACTAAAGACGGCATGAACCGTCTGGTTGACAAATTAATGGAAGATCATATTCTGGGATAAAGGTTTGACTTATGAACAAATCAAACGAAGTATGGGTATTTGTAGAGCAGCGCTCGGGTAAACCTGCTGACGTAAGCTTTGAACTGTTGTCCAAAGGCAGAAAACTCGCAGACCGGTTGAAAGGTACCCTGAAGTCTGTAGTCATCGGCGAAAAAATGGAAAACGTCGCCAAAGAATGTTTTAAGTACGGCGCAAAAGAAGTACTTCTGGTGGATCATCCCGGTTTACGGGACTACAAAACGATGCCGTACAGTAGAATCATGAGCGGACTTATAGACGAACATAAGCCAAGGATCGTACTGTTTGGCGCGACATTTATTGGAAGAGATCTTGCTCCCCGCGTCGCATCATTCACCAAAAGCGGTCTGACTGCTGACTGTACCGATCTTCAAATATCAGATGTCACGTACCTTAGAAATGAATTCAAAGACCTGCTGCTTCAGATTCGTCCCGCTTTTGGCGGAAATATTATCGCCACCATCATTACTCCCGATACAAAAGTTCAAATGGCCACTGTGCGCGAAGGTGTGATGGAAATGTCCCCTCTGAATAAACCGGTTAACGGTCGAATTGTAAATATTGAATATAAGCCTTCAGATATCGATGATCTGATCAGGATTATTGAAAGACATCATGAAGAAAATAAAATAAATCTGAAAGCGGCTCCGATCATTGTTGCCGGAGGCTACGGGATTGGTTCCAAAGAGCAATTCAAACTGATACACGATCTGGCCAATGTTCTGGGTGGTGAAGTCGCGGGCAGCCGGGCGGCTGTAGATGCCGGATTCATTCTTCCCGAGAGACAGGTCGGCCAGACCGGTGTCACGGTGCGGCCAAAACTGTATATCGCATGCGGTATATCCGGCGCCATTCAGCACAGAGCCGGCATGCAGGAAGCAAATAAAATCATCGCGATCAATACCGACCCGGAAGCGCCGATATTTGACATCTGTCATTACGGTATTGTTGGGGACGCGGCGCAGGTTATTCCCATGTTTATCGACGCCTATAAGCATAAATTAAAATAGAGGATATCATGTCTAATTTTTTCACAGAAAACACTGATTTGCTCTTTCAATTTGATCAATTAAATATCGAAGAAATCGTCGCGATCACCGAAAACAATTTCGAACAGGCAAAAAATTTTAATTATGCTCCGAAAGATTATCAGGACGCAATTGATAATTATAAAAAAATATTGGAAATCGTCGGGGATATCGCCGGCAATTTTGTCGCTCCCCGAGCCGCTGAAGTTGACATTGATGAAGCGCAAATTGTTAACGGCAAGGTAGTTTACGCGAAGGGAACCCGTGAAGCGCTTGATCAACTTTCAAAAGCGGAATTGATGGGTGTGACTCTGCCGCGTGAGTATGGCGGTCTGAATTTTCCCACGACAATTTATATCATGGCCATTGAGATGATATCCCGGGCCGACGCGTCTTTAATGAATTTATTCGGCCTCCAGGATATCTCTGAGACTGTCAACAAATTTGGCGATGAAGATCAAAAAAAAGAATTCCTTCCCCAATTCTCCAGCGGAAAGAGCACGGGGGCCATGGTGTTAACTGAACCGGACGCGGGTTCAGATCTACAGGCGGTGAAACTGCAGGCATACCAGGATGAACAAGGGAACTGGTTTTTACGGGGAGTGAAACGTTTCATCACAAACGGCGGCGGAGATATTCTTCTCGTCCTGGCCCGTTCGGAACCGGCCACCAAAGACGGACGCGGACTAAGTCTTTTCGTCTGTTACGGAGGCGATAAAGTTAAAGTCCGACGCATCGAACATAAGCTGGGCATTCATGGTTCCCCGACGTGTGAACTGCAGTTTAATGACACGCCCGCGCAATTGATCGGTAAAAGAAAATTTGGTCTGATTAAATATGTAATGGATCTGATGAACGGCGCGCGTCTTGGAGTCGCTGCCCAGGCTTTGGGGATTTCACAAGCCGCTTATGAAGAGGCTTTGAAATATGCCCGCGCCCGGGAACAATTCGGTCAGGCCATTTACAATATTCCTGTCGTGACCAATATGCTGATTGATATGCGCGTTTCTCTCGAAACAAACCGTTCCCTGCTTTACTCGACATCCAAATGGGTCGATCTTCGGAATAAACTCGAGGAACATATTGAGCGTCTCAAAGCGGATGGGAAACCTTTTACCGATGAATCCGCCCGTTTTAAGGATGCGTCCAAAATTGCGGCCCTTCTCACCCCTCTGACCAAATACGTGCTTTCGGAAGCCGCGAATAAGATCGCTTATGATTCTCTTCAAATACATGGCGGAGCCGGCTATATGAGGGAGTTCAGCGTTGAGAGACTTGTGCGGGATGCCAGAATTACAAATATCTACGAAGGTACTTCCCAGTTGCAGATCGTCGCGGCAACCGGTGGCGTGATCAATGATATACTGGCCGACTATTTTTCCGGTAAGGAAGAAAAATCCTATAAAGGAAATTTGACCCGTCTTGCCGATTATTTAAAACAAATTCGTGAAATCTTTTTGGAAAGCCTTAAATTTGTTTCTGATAAAGATGATAAATATTACCAGGATGTCGCCGCGAAAGAGCTGGTTGAATTGTACAGTTATCTTTTTGTAGGTTATCTGGTCCTTGATGAAGCTGAAATTAATCCCAAAAAGGTATTCATCGCCAACCGCTATATTGTGAGCGCCCTTGCAAATGCCAGAAAAAACGCGGACTCGATAAAAAACGAACAGTTTTCTGATTTACTCCACGCGGATGAAATACTATCCTGAATGATGCGGACTGAATAATGTGGGAAACGGTAAAAATTAAAATTGATGAGAATCGATATACCACCGGCTTGCTGACACCGGGATCAAACCTTAAAGCGGGAATTATTCTGGCGCACGGAGCCGGGGGTGACATGCACAATGAATTGCTTTCCGCGTTTCATGAATATTTTGCCGGAAAAGATCATTCAATCCTTCGATTTAATTTCCTGTACAAAGACTTGGGAAAAAAAGCGCCGGACCGGCAACCTGTTCTTATTGAGGTCTACCAAAAAGCGATCGCTTTTTTTATGAAATCGTGCGACACAAACGGAAAATTAATCATCGGCGGAAAATCGATGGGGGGACGCGTCGCTTCTTATCTTACTTCTTCTATGGATATTTCGGGATTACTTCTACTGGGATATCCTCTTCACCCGGCCGGGCATCCTGAAAAAATCAGGGATGAGCATCTCTATAATCAGAATCTGCCCATGTTATTTATCCAGGGCACAAAAGATGCTCTGTGTAATTATGATCTGATGACGGATGTTTCGAAGCGTATTGGGCCATCCGCGACTTTGATTCCTGTTAAAGAAGGAAATCATTCTTTCTCCGTACCGAAAAGGACAGGCCTTTCGAAGGGCGAAATTTTCAAATCGATCATCCATAATACAGACAAATGGATTCAATCAAATTTTATCATATAATTTAATATTCTATAATTCCAGGTATATCAAAAGACCTGCTTCAATAATTACATCATGATTCGTATCCAGAAATTTGGAATCATCATGGTTATTTTATAATTTTACCGATTAATTGTGTACTAAAATCAAAAATTAATATCAAGAAATAAATATGTTACAGATTCAGAACCTGAGTTATTCAATCGGCGAACGGGATTTGCTTAAAGAAATATCCTGGATTATAAATCCCGGATTACGCGTCGCCTTGATCGGACCAAACGGCGCCGGAAAAACGACACTCCTGCGAATATTGAACGGTGAATTGGAGACATCCCGCGGAAACATTGTTAAACCGAGGACTTATAAAATCGGTTATCTGCCCCAGGAGGAGATCTCTGTCGATACGGGATCCATTCTGAGTCTGGTCCTCGAAGGCCACCAGGAGATCATCGAAATCGAAGATGAGATGAATTCGATTCATTCGCGACTTGAATTTGAGGCAGGCGATCAGACATCAATACTCGAACGACTCGGGGATTTAGAATCCAGATATTCTGTTCTTGGCGGTTATGAGCTTGAATCTCTTGCCAAAAAAATATTAGTCGGATTGGGATTTAAGCAAACCGATTTTCACCGCCCCGTCTCTGACTTCAGCGGCGGTTGGAGAATGCGGGGTTATCTTGCCAGAATCCTTATCCAGCAGCCTGATCTTTTACTTCTTGATGAACCTACAAATCACCTTGATCTGGAATCGCTCGAGTGGCTTGAAGTTTATCTCAGAAGCTTTTCCGGCAGTATGATCATCGTCTCGCACGACCGGTTTTTTCTGGACCGCCTGGCCCAGGAAATCGCGGAACTGGAGCGTGGAAAACTAACGCATTACGCGGGAAATTATCGGTTTTTTGAAAAAAAGAAGGCTTTGATTCATGAGCAGCTTCTTAAGAAATGGGATGAACAGAAAGAGGAACGGGAACGGCTGCAAAAATTTATCGATCGGTTTCGTTATAAAGCTACAAAGGCCGCTCAGGTTCAAAGCCGTGTAAAAAGACTGGAAAAATTAGAGGAAATTGAAATCCCAAAAGAAGCCAAAGCCATTCATTTTAAAATCAAAGCGGATGTGGTAAGTTACCGGGAAGTCCTCCACATTGGTGATCTGGATTTCCGGTACGATACGGAGTGGGTGCTTCGCGGTCTCAATCTAAATATCGTACGAGGCGAAAAAGTAGCGCTTGTCGGCGTTAACGGCGCCGGTAAAACCACTTTAACACGATTGATTACCGAAGAGTTAAAACCGGTTTCCGGAACACTCCATCTTGGTGAACGCGTTCAGACCGGATATTACGCGCAACATCAGGTCGATACTTTAAATCTGAATAACTCCATTTATGAAGAAGTCGCGTCTGCGGCCGCGCGTTCGTTTCAACCCAAATTACGGGATATTCTGGGAGTGTTTCAGTTCAGTGGCGGAGATATTGAAAAAAGGATCGGTGTTCTCTCCGGTGGTGAAAAGGCAAGAGTTTCCCTGGCTAAAATTTTATTATCTCCCAGTAATTTTCTAATCATGGATGAGCCCACAAACCATCTCGATTTAAAGTCGAAGGAAGCCCTGGAACAAGCTCTGATAGATTATGACGGAACATTGTTACTGATATCCCATGACCGTTACTTTCTGGATAAACTTGTGAATCGTGTGATCGAACTTAGGGATGGTAAACTCACGGAATATTTAGGCAATTATTCCGAATATCTTTCCAGAAGAGAAGACACAACGGACAGTACACCCGTGGCTGAAACATCGAGGCCGGAAGACCCCGGAAAACCTGTTTTAAAAAAATCTAAAGAACAGAAACGGCTTGAAGCAGAGGCCAGACAAAATGTAAGCAAAGAACGAAACAGGGTTAAAAAGGAAATAGACCGCCTGGAAGAAAAACTCGACACTTTAACAAAACGACAATCAGATCTTGAAAGTCAGTTAGCTGACCCGAAAACCTATCAGAACGCAGATCTGGTTACAAGTTTACAGCTCGAATACAACCGGATTTCCGAAGAGGTTCCCGTATTGGAAATAAAATGGGAAAAGGCGCAATTGGAATACGAGTCAATTCTGACCGCGATGGAGCAAGCCTTAAATCAATAACACTCTCAATTATCAGAAAAAGAAATATTAGTTTGCGATTACTGATCCTGCTTTTTAATTCAAAATGAAGCAGAGATTGTTACAAATATGAATTCTGTTAAAGAACGGAATAATACTTGAATATCTTCAACATGGCCGTAAGTATCACCTATTTCGCCGAACTATCGTATTAATGTGACTCATATCCTTTTAATCCGCCCTTTGGCACAATTAGCTTAAAAACATCTCGGCAGATTTCAATCATTTCTCCATCCACATTGATAAACTCGGAACCATTTTTTTTGAATAGCGGAATATTTGAAAGTTCAAAAACTTCTTTTATCTTTTCAATATAGTATTTCCATTCCGTATCTGTAAACTCTTTGACCTTTCCATGGGTGTACTGAGCCTCCATTAACCTGTTTTTGGGATCAAAAAAGACAAAATTACCACGGGAAGCCCCGCCGAGCATTTTTGTCCCGAGATAGGGTCTTTCATTCAGACATAATTGTCCACGGGTATTAAAGTGCATTCCGCCAAAGAAAAAGTTTCCGCCCATTAATGATTCTCCGGCATATTTTGTCGCCGATCCGAGAATAAATACTTCAAGATCCTGGCACCGACTGTCGTTGACAGAATTCGTCCAGCAACGATCAACCACATTCCCCATGATGAATACTTTTCCTCCTTTGGAAGCGTATCCGCAAACCTTTCCCGCATTTCCATATACATACAAATTTCCGTGATGCATACCCATGGCGCAGAAATTTTGAGCATTTCCATGAAGCCGGATCGTTCCACCCTGCATAAAAGCTCCAAAATACTCACCCGCGGATCCGTACACATCCATTACCACATCATCCGTGTCACCGCCGCCCATTACCGCTGTCGAAATCAGTCTTTGCCCGGCTGCCCTGTGGATGAGATATTTTCTCCATCCCATATCATAAGCTCTGTTTAAAAACGCTGCAAGTGACAGCGCAGGATCTGAACCCTCGGGCAAAAAATGACCGGCGTCTACTACAATGACATGATTATCACCTGGCGAGATATTAAAAGACTCCGCGCCCTCGCGATTAACCTGAACAAGACCAGTGAACTGCGGCTCTTTTGATCTGTCCAACAACTGATCAATAAAATATTGTGACATATCGATCAATGAACTTTGAGCTTTATCACCCGGGTCTAGTGTTCGGATCGAATCCCTAAACCAGGTCATTGTTTCAAGATTTTTAAGAAATGCTCCAGTATTATCTGTTTCAGCCACTAATTTATTCAGAAGCCAGCCAAGATCATTGAATGTGATTACCGATAAATTTTTTCTAAAAAACACTTTGAAGTCTTTTTCCCAACCTATAAACTTAGTGGCATCAGAGGGCTCAACCAGTTTCGCGCGTCTGATACTGTGATGTTTTCCCATTGACTCAATACTGATTTCCTTGCCGTATCTATCGATAAATTCGAATCCTGTAATCTTGTTACTGTCATCATAATGGTAGCGGCTGATCATTCCCGAACTAACCAATACTTTATCCGGCATAACGCCGTCGATGAGTCCATCTTTATCCAGTAACTCCAGTATTTTATTCAGCGCCTGTTCTTCTGAAGCAATCATACTAAAAACACGGTCTCCATCTTTCCAGAACGCGCTGACATTGGGGCGAAGATCAGCAGGATCTTTTAAATCGACACGTTCAGTTATTTTTTTCTGCGGATCATGACGAAGACAAAGATACTGGTAAGGCCCGTCCGGTGAGCTGGCGAATTCAACCCGCTGAATCTGTTCCAGCTTTGGTTTCAAATCGGGATCGATCAGTTTTAAATCATCCCCGGTTGTGGGTGAAAAACTTTCAAACATCGCCCAATCGGGATACGCCCATTCATCCGCGATCAGATGAAATTTCAGCGCTGCGACATCTGTATCGGTGGATGCAAGGGGTGACAGACCAAATTGTTCCACCCGCTGCCTGAGCGCTTCATAATTTGTTGTTTCACCGTTATGGGTCAATGCGGTATGAAGTTTTGTGAATGGATGCGCGTTCATCTGTTCAACGACAGAACCTGTTGCAAGCCGCACATGTATGATGTTATTGGGCGCGTCAGGAGTCTGCCAGGGTATTACACGTCCCGCCGTTTTCCAGGTTGCAAAATTTTTCCCGCAGGACATTACCGCAGCGATTTTAAATTCTCTTGTTTTATACATATGTTTATTGTGTTCAAAAGGATATTCCCTGATAAATTCTCTCAGCAAGGACAGGAGATCGATACTTAATTTTTCATACTCTGACTGATTTATATTTTTAATGTCAATATCCACATTGCGTGATTCCGCGAATTTGTTCAATCTCTCCGCGTCTATATTCGAAGTGTAAAGAATACGCGTTAAATTAATGGAATGATCAAAAACATATAAATCTTCCGCTTTCTGGAGAAAATCGGGCTGATCTTTGTAATTTTCTTTTGTCACGTTTGGAAACTGATGTATCAGAAAGTGCGACCAGTCATATTTGAGCAGAGTATCTTCCACATATTTATAAATAACGTCTTTCTTTACGCGCGTAAAAAATCTGAAAATATCACCCGGATCGGTATTTTCATCCCCGAACTGCCTGAAATCAATCTCTTCGCCTTCCTCATCCAGTTTATACATGTCCCTCACTTTTTGCACATCTGTTTCAGCATAGAAATCAAAAAACGGATCCAGAAATACAGATTTAATTTTGTGCATGATTTCTTCTCTCAGGTAAAGGGTGAGCTTTCGAGCTTCTTTCCTGAGAATAATTTCATCAAAAGCGCGGCCCTCTGCCTGCCACTGAAGAGCCAAATTTGATTCAATATCTTTTTGTAACACCCCCTTCACCATAATACTATAGCCGTATTCATTCTGATGATCCGGGAAACACAATGACTTTGCCACACCGACGCCATCCATCCCGCGGTTGCGCATGGCGTTCAAAGCGCTGTCAAGAATGTATCCCGGGACAGGCATTGATCCGTTAATAGCCGCGACACCGCAATTGCTCTGTCCTGTGGTATGTTCCATCCGCTCAACAAAAAGCCTTTCATCCATTTCAATTTCTTTTTGAATTTCTTTGTTAATCCGGAAACGATGATCTACTCGTTCCTTTAGCCCAATCCAGTGCAATTTATCAAACCGGCCCCTCAATTCACGAATGTCTTTAAAGCCAAGAGCGGCGATTCCGCGGATAACGTGCATTTGCATCATGGTAAAAGCATTGATCATCTGGATTGTATTTTTTTCTACATCACGTAGTTTCTGCATGGTCAGATTACTTGTGGCAATACCTCTTGAACATCCATCATGACAATTCCTGTTTCTGTCACATCCGATAGCAACCAGCGGAGCTGTACCCCAGATTATCCCATCTGCTCCCAATGCAACTGATTTTATTACATCTTCATAAGTCCTAATACCGCCTGACACCATAAAATTAACATGGTTTCTCAAGCCGTCTTTGACAAGCCTGGAGTGAATGAGGGGAATCGCGTATTCGATATGCATTCCCATTTGTCCCTTGATAATATTCGGAGACGCGCCCGTCCCCCCTCGTGGTCCATCTAGCCAGATTTCAATTTTCATTCCGAATTTGCGGGCATATTCTTTCACTTCATCGGTATAATCTTCAGGATTAATTTCACCAAACCTGGTTTTTATGATCTCTTCCGTATTATCCTTCGCGATTCTTCCCAGTCCGGTTGCAATAAACTCAATGTCGATCGATGGGGATACTTTCACCGAAATGACCGCGCCCGGATTTATCATATGCACGACATCTATAAACGCTTTTACATCTTCTATTGAATAACAATTGTGAAACGGAAACGGAGATATGATACTGGAATAGGAATAATTTATCACTGATTCACAAAGCCCGATAAGATTTTCAAAATCTATATCATCCAATAATTTTTCTTTATGTAAGCGGTACACCGCTTCCTGGATTTCAAAAAGAATCTCTTTTAGATTTCCGGTTACCGCCTGTAATTCCTGCGCTTCATCGATGATTTTCAATCCGGATTGGGCGATATCTTTTAGCGGGTGACTTTCCTTCTTAATGATTTTGTTCAGCTGCCCGAAAAGCCCTTCAATCCTTTCCGCATTGATTTTCTCAACACCTTCAATCCCGCGAAGATAGGAAACAAGTTTGTTAACTTTCTTAGCCAGAATGTGCCCGCCGATACCCATTTTTGCACCCTGGCTATAAGCGATAACTACTCTGCGAGCTTTCCGGATTGTTTCCTTGGTGACGCCAAATAATCCCGTTTTCATCTCTGTCGAAACAAATGGTTCGTCATCCTTATCAACAACGACCATAAAATGAAACGGCTTTAATGACGGATAGTGTTTGATCTGTTCAAAGATTTCCGGATTTGATTCTTCTGTTATTCCTTCCGCATGCAGGATTGATCTGATTTCATCAATTGTATATTGCTCTCCGCTAACAAACAGCGGACGAATAAGTTGGATGATATTTTCTGAGAAGAAAATCGGCTCGCCCTTTGAATTAAGAAAGAAGCTTGTAGGATAGCCCCCTTCACCGGTATCATACTGAATTCCGAGTTCCCGGGCAGCAGTGACATGTGCTCTCCAGGTATCAAGCCCAATGGAGCCTACAGATTTTCCTCCAAACATCCAGGGAGCTTCTAAGACAAGATCCTTATCCAATGACAAAGCCGTCCGGACTTCATTCAACGCTGAATCCGGTATATCCATCGGATCTTTGTTATAAAGGATTTTCATAACATCAAAACCGTCACCCAACAAACCCGTCGGTTTAACATTCCTGAAATCAAGCATCGAAAGATCACCAGATGCCATTTTACCAAGCGATTCTATAAGAGATCCCGGCCACACATAATCCCTTTTGTAGAGAGTTTGATTTGTATCTCCCAACCGGTAAAAATTGTGCGGTGAATTGAGCGGTTTGATTTTATCTTTCAGATTTTGATATGTTCTGACATAGTTATTATCGATGAATTCGCCGGTTATAATTTCATTGTTTAATTTCTCGTAAACCCCAATCAGTAAATCCTTTTCAAAAACATCTCTCTGCAAGCGGTTTTCGAGCTGATGGAAATCGATCAGCCGGCCTTCTTCACCAACCGTTTTCTTGATATCTTTAAATCCGGATGCTCCTAATACTTCAAGGATCTGAACTTTTCTGGACTCAGCCTGATTATTCAATCTCTTAACAGCCTCATCAATATCAAGACTAAGCAGCTTTTCAGTGGTGGTTTTTTCTTCAACTATAGCTTTATAAGAAGTCGGATCAAGCGCGAGCAAGGCGGCAAAATCGATCATTGTGCCTTCCGCGCCCCGTTGAATTGTTTTTTGAGAGTCGGATGCCAGACGAATTCCTCCGGATGCGATGATGCTTAATTCATGTCTCCGGCCGATCCGCATCAGATAATGATGAAGTGCCCTGACGGCGCCGGACGTTACAAAATATTCATCTTTATTCCGCATCCCGTGTATATGCAGAATATCAATTCCCTGATCCAGCAGATGATTCACCTTCTCCTTGACTTTTCTCGTCGGGCTCAGCGATCCAATCAGGTCATACTCGGAAACCTCAACATAACCGCTAATCAACGGCGCCTGTTTGTCACCCGCTTTTACTGATTCACGTATATAGCTGAGCGTCCGTTCGATATTTGGATGATACTCAACTTCAAAAACAGGCATCTGCCATAAATCGGTCAAAAACTCGCGATTTGTACGCGGATTGACAATCAGCCGATGGATCAGTTCATGATCGACCCGCGGTATAATAACCTGCGGCAGATGTTCATATTCACCCTCTTTTATGATAAAATTATAATTTTCCAGAAGTCTTTCGAGTTCGATCGCCACAAGTGTTTTCTGCTTTTCAGCCACTTTGATCAGGGCCAGCTCGACCCTGCCGTTGCTTTCCAGACTGACCGTGTTATATAAGATGGGACTCATCAGCTTAATTGTAGGATAAGGCTCATTAAGCAGACTGCCCTCGTTGTCAAATCTACAATAACTGTCCCTTTTCCCCAGAATAATAGAAAGCTCCTCCTCCGGGTCTCCCTCATGCAATCTGTTTTGCGCGGGACCGACAATATGAAAATGAGCGAATCGCTCCGCATCAAAACCGATTCCCATATGCCGGTCTCCCTGTCCCATCCCGGAGACAGGAATCTGGCCGTTTGAGGCTTCCTTATCAATTTCCATGATAATGTCTTCGGTGACATAACGGTCCGCCATTTCAGTCAATTGATTTGAGCGATGGACCTTGGTTGTGTCATGGATCCTGTTTTGCTCTTTCACCCAGTATTTTTTCTCTTCGAGATCAGGAGCGTTGTATATCAGCCTGTCCAGATATTGCCGTTCTTCCTGAGCAACTTTATTCTGCGGACAATAATTCACACATGCGTTGCATAAAGCGCAGTTCAGATCCAGCAATTCAGGAATCTGGCGCGGTTTCCCTTCACGGGCTCCGTACATACAGGCATTTTCGTCGCTGCACATGCCGCAATGGATACATGTGGTTGAATCTATAAATAACTTTCCGTATTCAAATCCCCGGGGATAAAGAATTTTTAACCCATGAGAAAGATGAGATTTTTCATCTTTTTGCTCAGCTAAAGTATGCTCAGTATAAAGAGGGCTCTCCTTCATCACCTGCCAGAAGCGGTCAATAAATTCATTTTTCTCCTGATGACTAAACGCAAGGGCTTCGATAAACCGGTTATCTTTTTCCACTAAATCAAATAATTCGGTCAGCGGTATATCCGTTGGACATACATGAGTACAATTATCACATCGTGTACAGATCAAAAAACCGGCCGCTTCTTCTTTTGTGATAGATTGATCTTCAACAAGCCTTAGGGCCGTTTTTCGCCTTGTGATCGGCGTGGCTAATCCATAAAGGCCAAATACATCTGAAGTAGGGCAAACGCGCTCACAACTGTCACATTCTGCGCAGGGGGCGATTAATTCAGCCAGCGGTTTTTTATGTGCTTTCAGTCCCGGCGGAACCATTTTGGGAAAAATCGAACCGCTGATATTCCATACCAATCTTTCAAACGGGTATGACAAAACATATCTTTTGCCCTGCTGTCTTTTATGAGATGTGTTTACAATCCAGTGATTAAAAATAGGGGTCAGTCGTGAAAATATGCGGAATGCCAATTTTTGGTTCTTTGTATTGATAAATTTTCCGCGATTAATCAATCCATGTCTGTCCGACTCCGATTTTAGATTGCTCAGGGAATGAAACTTCTCTCCGGCGATCTGTTTCCACTTCTTGAAAAAGGGGAAATTCCAAATTCCAATCCCGTATGGCCTAGCGCCAAAATATATAGCGACTTCTGTCATCAGGGGAACCAGCGCAAAATAGAGTTTATGTCTCAGGGTTCTCGTATCGGCCAGAATTAAAGATTGCAGAAGCAGCTCACCCGTTGACAGCAAATGAGCCTCGGTTTTTAAATCAATATTTAATAGTTTTTGCAAAATTTGCATGATCATTTTTTGATAAGACAAAAATGCATCCAATGGGATAATTGTTTCACTCACCAGCATGGAAGGTCCTTTTTGCTTCATCTGGACCGGAAGAAAACGGTGGCTCCATAATTTATGAGCAAGGATGGTTGATGCTTGCGAATAGGTTAGCTGATGAAATTTGATCTTTTGTCCGGACGCGGCAAAAAGTCTGGTTTTTAACGCTTTCTGATAATCGTCTTTTTCATCAAACTGCATAACAACGATATGATCATAATTACCCAGCTCCCGCAAATTCTCATAATCTTCTCTAGCCTCAGCAAGCCTGATCTGATCATTCCGGCGCAAGGCTTCGGATGATCGCTTCTCTGAATGCTCTTTCTCAATGAGGAAGGTTTCTTCAATATAAGATTTGTCAAAATAGATGACAGATGTGGGTTTGATTTCTTTTTCCCTTAATATGCGCATAAATTCGCACGCGTCATCCGGATCTTTAAAGGAAAAAGCAAAAGGTTTGGAAAGAAAACTCTCTTTTCTTACTCTGAGTATTACTCCGACAATGATCCCTATTTGCCCTTCACTCCCAAAATAATGGGTGAAATCATCCTGATTATAATCTACAACCTTGAGTTCTCCCTGCGGAGTTATGACAAGCACGGAAATTATTGACCGGCTTATGTGCCCGTATTTATAGCTGCCGAGACCCAATCCCCCGGTGGCAATCCAACCCGTTATTGTACCGCTGTTCTTATTAGTGATCTCCTGCCGAAGCGCGAATCCCTTTTCTTTAAGATAGTTCCGCGCATCAGGAAAAATGACACCCGCGCTAAATCCAAAGATCGCCTTATCCGGATCAAGGTATTTGAAATCAAGATATGATAAATCCAAAATGATATCATCATTAATCGGCACCGCTCCGCCGAAAGGCCAGGTTCCCGCTCCGCGGATGGTATAGTGGATATTGTTTTTATGAGCCCATTCAACAAATAGTCGTGTATCTTCAATGGTTCCGGGGCGGACAATAAACGAGCATCTCACGTTCAGCAGCCATTTTTTAAAAAGTCTGGGGACCATATGCGTGCCTGTATCAGCCGAGTAGATTTCACGCTGTACAGCTCCCGGGATAAATATTTCAGTTGCCTCGCTGAGTAATTGCCCGAGTGTTTCTATTTGCCCCTGATATTTTCTGGGAACCGATAGATTATCTCTTAATCCGTCCAGTATTAATTGCCGTGATTTTTGCTGTTCTCTTACCTTGTTCTGGCAAGATTGATTAAGCAGGTAGGAATATATTTTGTCCCGATCGCCCGCCGGAAGTGCATTCATCATTAAAATTCTCCCGTGTTTGGAAGTTTGAAGTACTTCAAAGGCTCGTGTGATTGATTAAATATCTTTTTCTGACAATCATTTAAAAATTGAAACTTATCCAACAATCAGATGGGAAACTATGATCGAAATCAACAATAAGGCAGAATAAAAAATATACGCGCTCAGGTTCTATATTCCGGCGAATAGAGATGCCCCGTAATACAGCCGGCAGTTAAATCATCAAGCGGGAAACTTATGAGGTTCAGTAGAAAAATACAAAAAAAGGCGGCACTTTTATATGCCGCCTTCATAATTATTTCGCGTTTTGCAGATCTTTTACGCGATCCGTTTTTTCCCAGGTAAATTCTTTTAACTCTCTCCCGAAGTGCCCGTATGCGGCAGTTTTTCTATAGATTGGACGTCTCAGCTGGAGAGTCTCAATTATGCCGGCAGGAGTAAAATCAAAGATGTCACCTACAATTTTTCCGATTTTCTCTTCATCAATTACGCCTGTACCGAACGTTTCGACCATCAAAGAAACCGGTTCTGAAACACCAATGGCATATGCAACCTGAATTCCGCAACGTTCTGCAAGTCCGGCCGCCACGATGTTTTTAGCCACATATCTGGCAAAATATGATGCAGACCGATCCACTTTCGTAGGATCCTTTCCGCTAAAAGCTCCGCCTCCATGGCTGTACATGCCACCATATGTATCAACAATAATTTTCCTGCCGGTGAGACCTGTATCTCCCTGCGGTCCTCCGGTTACAAACCGGCCGGTCGGATTAATAAAATATTCTATATCAGCGGACTTTTGCAATTCAACCGGAATTACTTTTTTTATAACTTCTTCGATGACCGCGTCTCTGAGAATGGCAGATGAAACATCGGGATTATGCTGAGTAGAAACAACAATCTTTTCAACTCCGACGGGTACTCCGTCCTGATACCTTACAGATACCTGTGATTTACCATCAGGCCTCAAAAATGGCAGGATGCCTGATTTGCGTACTTCTGCCAGTTTAGCTGTAATCTTATGCGCCAGAGAAATCGGCATCGGCATATATTCAGGCGTCTCTTTGCAGGCATATCCGAACATCATTCCCTGATCACCGGCACCGGCCTTGTCAACCCCCATGGCAATATCAGTGGACTGCTGATCAATTGATGTCATTACCGCGCAGGTTTCGTAATCGAAACCGTAATTCGCATTTGTATATCCTATATCTTTTATAACTTCCCTCGCCAGCGCCGAAATATCAACATAACAATCTGTAGTAATTTCTCCGCCGATTAGTGCTAATCCGGTCGTAACAAATGTTTCACAAGCAACTCTTCCGAACGGATCCTTAGCCAGTACCGCATCTAAAACTGCATCCGATATCTGATCAGCTATCTTATCCGGATGGCCTTCGGTCACTGATTCGGATGAAAATAAATAGTTCGCCATTAATCACTCCTTCAACTACAATATGAATTAAGTTTAGCTGATAAATATAGCGAATTTTTGACTATAATTCCAGCCAACCTTTTCCAGAATTAATTCTTAAATTTTGCCAGTTGGCTCTTCAAATAATCAATGTTTTTGATATCCTGCGGTGATTTATTGTAAGCTATTGCCAGATAATAACTGACCCAGTCACCCAAAACAATCAGGGAAAACACTTTTTCGAGGATCGTTTCACCGGCAGAATATATCACTACAACTTCAACCCCGCGATCTTTGATAATTTTTTTGGATAGTTCTATCCTTTGTTTTATGCGCGGCAGAGGATTCTCATTTTCTACAAATATGACGATAAAATTTTTGACACATGGTTGTTCAAGTTCCCATCCGACTATTTCATTGTGATTAAACTCGGGGAGGACATTTGAAAACGCCAATGATTTGCCGTTTTCCTGCATTTGATTTTGCCAACGTCTTGAAATTGAACTTAAGTATGGCGCCGTAGAATATATGATTGGAATTTTTTTGTGAATTGTCTGAGCAAGCTCCCTGGAAAGAATATGACTATCCGTCATGGTATAATCGTTTCTTTTTGACATATCTTTTGTAAATTTTATAAGCTGACTCAAATCCGGATCATAATCATTTAACAGCCCTACGTTTCCTAACATATGATAAAGGGGGAAGAAAATATACCCCAGAGCCTGGCGGGGAGGATACCCTTCAGGTATTTCAATTATACCCCAGTTCTTTTCTTTAGCTCTTTCTTTTAACGTACCACCAGAAGTAATAACTACGAACTGCGCTCCGGAATCCGCGATACTATCTATCGCCATGAGTGTTTCCTCGGTATTCCCTGAGTAACTTGCCGCTATAACCAACGTATTCGAATCGCAAAATTTTGGAGCGTAATATCCCCTTGTTACACGAAGAGGAACATTTAATCCATCAAAGAGAACATCATTTAGGATATCTCCGGCAATGGCTGATCCGCCCATCCCAAGATATAATATGTTCCGAATTTTCTCTGATTTTAGTGAAATTTTCGCTTGAAGATACAAATCATTACTTTCCTGAATCTGCTTGTAGAAGTTGTTCAAATAATTTTTGAATCCGGATTTGTCGATTGAGTACATTGTTTGACTTCTCCTATTTTATAAATTTTAGATTCGGCACATTGGCTTCAAGGAAAGCCTGACATTTTATTTCGATCTGTCTTGCCGTATGTAATTTTTTTATAGACTTGTATAAAGCATTACACTTTCCCGCATCCAGCGAACGCACAATTTTCTTAACTTCAGGAAGCGTATGGGGATTTACGCTGATGCATCTTAAACCTAAACCCAATAAAAGCGGGATAGCTTCAGGAACAGATCCAAGTTCCCCGCATAGACTTACATCAATATTGTGTCGATTCGCGGCTTTCACGGTTTTTGCGATCAGCTCTACAACAGCCGGATTAAACGCGCTGCAGGACCGGGCAACTTTGTCGTTTGTCCGGTCAATCGCCAATACATACTGGGTCAGATCGTTTGTACCTATACTGAAAAAATCAACATATTCTGCGAGTATGTTTGCTATAATGGCGGCTGAAGGAGTTTCAATCATAATGCCTATTGGCACATCCTTGTTAAATAATTTCCCTTTTTGATCCAGCTCCTGCTGAACTTCACGAATTAATTCTTTCGTCAGCAATATTTCATCAACGCACGATACCATAGGAAGCAGGATTTTTAAATTTCCATGAGCGCTTGCTCTTAATAAAGCACTCAGCTGGGTTTTAAAAACATCCGGCGTGTCGAGACAAAATCTGATCGCTCTCCATCCGAGGAAAGGGTTAAGTTCATTTTCGTGTCCATATCCCGGTTTAATTTTATCTCCGCCAAGATCTATTGTTCGAATTATTACTGGAAGAGGAGAAAGATGTTCCACTAATTTTTTGTATACTTTATATTGAACCTTTTCCGTCGGATTATTCTGATTTTCAAGATACATTCCTTCTGTCCTGAAGAGCCCCACTCCATCGGCTCTGTTTCGCTTTACATCAGTTATTTCGTGATCAAATTCAATATTCGCCAGCAGACTAATCTTTTTATTATCCAACGTTATTGACGGCTCTTTTACCTGTTTAAATAAATCACCTTCAAATTGTTTATGCTCCTTCTGCACCTCCCGGTAATGCTCTATCGTCTTTTTATCAGGATTCAGCACTATTTTTCCTTCAAATCCGTCAATAATAACATAATCATCATTTAACAGAAGTTTTGAGAGATTTGTCCGGTTCACAACAGCCGGTATTTTTAAACTGCGCGCCAGAATAGCGGCGTGTGATGTCTTTCCGCCCTGATCGGTTAAAAATCCAAGTAAAAAGTTTCTGTTAAAATTGATCGTGTCAGACGGAGAAAGTGATTCCGCAATGACTATTGACGGAGATGAGAGGAAATACTCGGTATGAATTCCTAAAATCGCATGAAGAAGTTTTTGTTTCAAATCGAGGATGTCAAATGCGCGTTCACGAAAATAAATATTTTCCAGATTAATAAAATAATCACTTTTCTGTGAGAGGATTTTGGAGATTATACTGACAGATGTCTGGCCGGTTTTTCGAATTTCATCCTCAATTTCTTTGATCAGGATGGGATCATCCAGAAAGGATTTCTGGCTGTCAAAAATATCCGAAAATTGTTTTCCATAATGAGTTTCGCTGCTGAGCCGGGCGGATTCTAATTGCTCCTTCACATTTTGCCTGGCTTCAGAAAACAAGTCGATTTCTCTGTTGACATCTGTAGACCGGATATCAAGAAGGGCAAAATCTACAGACGGCCGACGGAAAACATATACATACCCGAGTGCAATTCCCGGGGAAATTGCATATCCGTCCAGCACGACCTCTGTTCGGGATTTTTTTAGCGAGTTGTTCCCATTATTCTTCATAAAAATTTTTATCAATTAATTCCTTGATTGCTTTCATGGCTTCCATTTCATCATCTCCATCAATCTGCAGAACTAATTCACTGCCGGTCTCGGCGGCAAGCATCATGACACCCATAATACTCTTGCCGTTTACTTCCAGGCCATCTTTTAAAATTTTAATTTCTGATACAAATTTGCCTGCAATTTTAACCAGGTGTGCCGCAGGTCGCGCGTGTAATCCATTTTTATTCTTTATTCTCAATAGTTCTTCTATCATATAATAACCGCCATAATTCCTATCATGAATGCTAAAATTAAGGGTAGTAAAATCGGACTGTAAACCGCCATTTTTTTATTCCGCAGATAGATTGCAAGCCAGATACTGGAAGCAAACACCAACAAACCGGTGAGATCTGTATGCAGATTTTTTATTGCAATAAATCCTATAAAAGCGCCAATCGCAGTAGTACCAAGAAGGAGAAAAAAGTTCATCAGCAATGCAAAACGTTCTATATTTATTTGCTTATAGGACTGATATCCTTGTTGATACCCTTTTATAATTCCAAAAAATCTTACATAGATATGCGGAACATTAAAAAGAATAAGTAAAAGTACAAGAAAAAGCAATTGTACCTTTAAATTTCGTATCATTATTATTCCTGCCGCCCCAAGGACAAGAGACGTCGGCTTAATTATTCCCCAGAACAATTGATCTCCGACTGCGCCAAGCGGACCGATTAAAGCGTTTTTAAATTTTTCTATCTGGTCTGTTCTTAATGACGGGTCATTTGCTGAATCTTCTTCAAGACGCGCGATTGCCCCTAGAGCGAATGATGCAAAATACGGATGTGAATTAAAAAAACCCAAATGCCTCCTTAAAAAGAGAGCATATTCTTCTTTGGTTGTGTATAGCCTCTTTGCAACCGGAATCATCGCAAAACTAAATCCTATTGACACAAGACTTTTAAAATTCCATGCCGTCTGAAAAAAGAAAGAGCGGAAAAACATGGATATGAAATCACTGTATTTTAGTTTTTTCACGATCTAAACTTCTTATGTTAAATAAAATATGATGATACCGATCATTCCGCCGATTAATAAAATAAACTGGCGGTTCTTGCTTTTATAAAGCGGCAATACCAGTCCCGCTCCGGCGCCCAGAACGGCCCATTCAGTATATTTTGCAAATTCATTAAACCTTGCAGGCACCAAACTTATAAATTCAACAGATATATAATATCCGATATACAGTGTAATAAATATAAAAATGAAAAAAATTGCCAAATTAGTGATCAGCGATAATAAGTTCAATCGCCATAAAACCCCTAACTGACCTTTTTCTGCTTTGCCGTAAGCATGATTTAATAAATATACATTCCAGTTCCTGATGAGATTCACCATCTCTGAACCAAGATAACTCAACGCAACCCCGTAGAGAACAGAAAGCAGAATAATTAAATTTGAATATACGGGGAATTTTTCATCAAGCAGTATCGCCAATGCCACAGCTACCATTGAACCAATATTTCCCGCGGGGATTGAGGCTGCTCCGACCGGTAAATTACCGACCCATAAAAGTTGCAGCAAAAAACCAATATGCAGACCAAGTTCAATATTTCCTGAAAACCATCCTATGATCGTCCCGGCAATTATCGGTTGTGAAACCAGCATCTGAAACGCGATTGTGGTATCTAAATATAAAAACGCGCCCAGTAAACTGACTGAAAGAAGTTCTGCCATCAAAACTAATCCCTGCTCCGGTTTGAATTTGAAAATATCTGTTTATGGACTAAAGTTTCCTGCTCCATCAAATTCTCTGAAGCAATTTACAGAAAATATTGCTCAGGAAACTATCAATCTTAACATCGATTAATTAAATCCAGTGTATAGTTTAACCGGAATTATCTCCCTGTATTGCTTATTCCCATAACTATCAATCCAGATTTCACCAAATAAGTAGTAGCCGTCCGGCGCTACGGGAAGAGTCCCCATTATGGAGAAATCAACACTTTTCTTATTCAAGGGGTAAAAACTATATTGCCCGCCGGATACGCTGATTTTATCTGAAAGATAAAAAGACTCTTTCAACTCAATATTCCAGCTTTTTGAATTTTTTTCCGCAAATGCCGGAATCAGTTCCAGCGTATAACTGCCAGAATTCTGCGGATTAAATTCAATTATATTCTTTCTGTAGTTTAGACCATCCTGAACCAGCGCTTTTCCGGAATTATCTTTGATATTTATGGCAAAATCCGTAAACATATTAAATACTTCGGGCTCCATTTCCAACTCAAAAACAACTTTTTCATAATCGTCATTCACCCCGAAAGTGTATCTGTAATTATCTGATTCACTTTCAATATATTGAACTTTCTGAAACCCGCTTAGGTTTCCGCTTATCCGCGCTTCTACCTTTTGATTATAGTGATTAAGAACTTCAAATTTTCCGGCCGGATCGGATCCATTTGTGATGCTGACAGTTGAGATCGTCTCAGGGAAAGTCTCCAATCCGGAAAAAGCAATATCCAGCCTTACTGATGATCTTTTTTCGTTACTGAAGGGAGCGTACAGATCGAGTTCCCAAATACCGGGTTCCAACAAACCACCCGAAAGCCGCAGTGTCTGCTCATCTCTGATTCTGGAATCGATCCGGAGGTGCTTGCTTTGTTCCCGGCCTTCAGGATCGAATAAATAGCCGATGATATTTGCATATTTTGAATTGATATTCTCTAAATTTATCGTCGCCGAGGAAGCCATAAGCGGTACTTTAAAAAAGAACCTCTCAATGTCCCCGGATTCAATATTAACTTCCTCCGAGCTCCAGTGATATTCATTATCATCATTAAATGTTAATGGAACCACAATGGAACAATACAAATCAAATTCTTTGTTCACCGGATTATTTCCACTAAATGCCCCACCCTTCCGAAAAGCATTGATCCTGCCGCTGTATAATCCCGGTTTTTGTAATTGACTTTTGTCAAAATATACATCTACTGCCGTTGCCTGAGATCCTTTAATGTAGGTACTTTTTTGATTCACTTTTATCCAGGGTTGGTCAGGCGCCAGATTAAATGCTCTGTAAAATTCATTTTGTGCATCCGCGGTCATGGATTCCGGAAAAACGGGATTGATATAAAACTTTTGTTTATCTGTATTCGTCGGGATATAGGTCCCTGTTCTCCAGTAAGCCGCCGGCCCTGTTTCTCCTTCAATAGAAGGACTAACTGTACTGATTTCGTACCCATCAATCTCTTCGTCGGCCTGATTTTCCATATATCGCTTATAATAATCAAATGCTCTTGGAATATTAATCACTCCGCTGCCCTGATCAAGCGGAGTATAATTTGCCATAAAATCAGCAGAATTTTTGAGAGCCTTTTTAATGGACGCTCCGTTGATCACCATCGATGGATTTTGCTGGTATGCGGCTGACATGATAAGAGCAACTGCGCCCGCGGCCTGGGGAGATGCCATGCTTGTTCCCCATTTATTTTCAGATGTCGAATATGGCGGGACGGTGGCCGATGCGGCGCCGGGAGCAACCAGATCAGGCTTATTTAGTTCTCCTCCGCGAGAACTGAATATGAATATCTTGTCCTCTTTCAAAATGGATTTGTACACATCCCGCGCGCTCTCTTTTGTATTCAGCGCGCCGACTGTTAACACCCTCTCTGCCGCGGCGGGGAGCCCTACGGTGGATATTCCCGGCCCATCGTTCCCGGCGCTTACGCAAAACAGAAGTTTTTCGTTCTCCCTGAGAAAGTCATCCAGGATATATTCCATATCGGCATGTCCTTCGATCTCCGATCCGATACCGAAACTCATATTAAACACTACCGGTCCATCATGGGTTTTGGCAAATTCCACGCCGTACTCATAGGCCCGAATCATACTTCCTGTGCGTGTTGATCCGCCGGCAAGTGTTCCGTCACCAATTTTCAGACTTATTATATTTGCCCCCGGCGCAACCCCGTTCAATCCATTCTGGCCGTTAATTTTATACCCTGCGGCAATCCCGGCCACATGTGTTCCATGACTCGATCCATCATAATGAAAATTTACCCGCAGCTCATCCGGGAAAATATTGAGGGCGAACGTGGCAAGGTTTTTCCATTTTTCTGAATCCCGTCCTTTAAACTGAAATGACTGGTAATTTTCTTTATAATTCTTTATGGGATACTCATCATCAATATTGCCGTCCGCGTCGAGATCAACATATGCCTGCCACCCGTTTGATCCGTTAATGACAACCACTCCAAATTGTTGATCAGTTTCACCATCATTATTAATATCGGGTAGAACTGTATTTTTAAAACGATCTTCATCGAGTACGCCAATATAATAAACGGAATCTACCGGTTGATCCTTTAAATTCTCAAAACCGAACAATCTGAGTCCATCCGGATGCTTTAAATAACTTTCATTATCCTGAATACCTTTTTCAGCCGGTTCCAGAAAAACATCTCCTTCACCGGTAAAATCCTGCGCGTCAATAACCTTAACATTACCTTCAGGTGTTTCCTTCAAGCCCGCAACTCCCATATCCACACCGGTATCTAAGATAATGACGACCACATTCTTCCCGTTATATTCAGGATGCGTCTTAATAAACTCTGATGCTCCTGTTCGTGTCACATTTAGAAAACTCCAGTCTTCTCCCTGAACAAGGGCTACGCATATGAATATAAAAAACAAGCTTATCCGATTGATTAAACTAGATTTAAACATATCAGCTTCCCGTAATAATTTGACGATATCGATTTAATATTACAATGTGGGGGAATGTTCGAAAGAGGGTTGTTTAATGGCATTCGAAATCCATTTCCAATATCGAATTTTGATTTGATTATGAAGATTTATCACAATATACGATACGGGAAAATGCAATTCAACCGGGGAGTCCGCTTATTATTTAATCTTCCCGTCCGAATGCGCTAATTCCTTGTTCAGGAAGGAACTATCCATATCCATCACACAGCGGAATCCGAGGAAATCAAATTGACAGGTCGGATCAAACCAGGTCCGGTAGGTAAGCCTCAAATAATCACCGCTGCGATTCCACGATGATCCGCGGATAACTTTATATCGTCCCTGATCCGCGCCTTTAGGATTTTGTTGATTAGCAGTCTGAAAATATTTTTCGTCATACCAGTCAGCGCACCATTCAGTTACATTGCCAATCATATCATACAATCCGAATCCATTCGGCACGAATGAACCAACCGGCGCTGAATTTATATACCCGTCATAATACCCTTCTACCACGGGATAGAAAAATTTGACTTTTTTCATCGTCTCATCTGCCACATTTCCAAAATTTCGGCGATATTGACTCGCTTTATCAGAATTATCTTCCCGAATATTCCCCGCTGCCCGGGAAGCGAACTCCCACTCAGCTTCCGTAGGCAGTCTTTTACCCGCCCACTTTGCGTAATCATTCGCCTGTCCCCAGGTCACATTCACAACCGGGTGATTCTCCTTATTCCATTCCGGCTGAACCGGCATTTTTCTGCCTGTGGCAATACAATACTCTCTGAATTGCGAAACAGTGACTTCATGGATATCCATATAAAAAGGATTAAGATATACAGAATGTACCGGGGATTCGTTACTTTTTTCCGTACTCCCCATCTCAAACCGCCCTCCGGGAATATAGGACATTCCCTCAACTGCCTGAGATCCTCCTCCGCGTTCAGTACCTGTTATTTTTTCTTTTTCCGGATTATGCTCGTTCATTCTAAATACATTAAGACTTACTGTGCATGAAACCAGCATTAAAATTGGTAAAAACAAGATTGGAATCAACAAACGTTTCATATTTAAATATATTCAGTTAATGATGATTATTTTGACATACAAACATTATTGAGTATCGTCAGAAATATATGCCATCTTTATTAATTTCTCAAGAAAAACATCATAATCAACACTTTTTTGATTTTTAATTTTGTTCAGAGAGAACCTAAAGCGCTGTTGAAGTAAGGTTCGTTTTTCACTTAAAATGATGCATTTCGCGACAGAATCGGAATGTTTTTCAACATGGGGATACAAATTTCTGAAAAGGACCGGAACAGTTTTATGATATTTAAAAATTTAAACAATAAAAAAAAAGGGAATTTGTTACCCGGCGGGTGAGTAACAAATCCCCTAAAAGAAGGGCTTAAGAACTAAAACACTTTAACCATTATTTATGGTAGCATTAATTGGGGCCATCGTTCTGTTTTTTCGACCTCTGGAAGGATTGACCGTTTCCAGCATGCCGAAACCAAGATCGTTCAGCTGTCCAAGACCTAAATCATATATAAGCTGCAAAACTTCAGGTTCTGCCTTTATATGAATAGGTGCCAGTATCCCTCGTATTTGTTCAGGAGCATCTTTAGAATTTTCAAGGGTAATCACTTTTGTGATTCTATTGTTCTTTCTTCGGATATATTCTCTGTCGAACTCAAGATTTAATTGAATATTATTCTTCTTCTGTTTTTTTATCAGGTTGTATTTATAGATGAGATCTTTTTCAATATAATCAAGATATTCTTCTTCTCCCGGCAGCAAATATCCGCCGTTGAATTGATACATTGCCTTGTGCCTGTTGTTAAAGCTCTGGCGATATACCGCTACAGGCGACATGCATGTAAATTGCGCTTCCGCTTCCTTAAATTCGGGTGAAGGTATGAACTCAATTCCCCCCACATCAAACCAGGAATTTTTAATTTTAATTTTTCCTCTGTCCCTTAATTCTTTGGCAATGAGCCCAAGAAATTGATAGTAAGGTGAAGAAATATACCAGAAAAATTCACTTGACAAAATACCGATCTGGAAATCCTTAATCTCGCGTTCCGGTATGATTAACTGTGAGAATGTATACATATCGAATTTTGCATGGTCTCCATCAATTCCCGGCAGCAAGGAGTTAAGGTACCGGCGATACTCAAATGTGAGCTGATTTATCAGTTTTACAAGATAGTAATTTGTATTAATAGGCAAAAAGGTTCTGGGCCGCTTGTTCTTGAACGTGATTTTAATTCGCATAAATCTCTCTCGTTTCACTGAATATTAAAATAATTTTATGTTAGTAATACTGCAATGAATGTGCCAAATGTTGCGCAAAACATTAAAAACGACCCAATATATTGATTTTTAATGAATTATGCCAGAGAAAGGCAAGGTAATAAGAAATAAAAAAGTGGGGATATTATCCCCACCACATAAGAACACAAGGGATTTTTTCCCTTTTATTTACTTAATAATTGATTTTTTACATTCCTGGCAATATCTACAAACGCCTTTGTCTGCGGACTGTCGCTATCGCCCGCGACGATGGGCACGCCCTGATCACCACCGGCGCGGATAGCCATATCTATTGGTATTTCTCCCAATAATGGAGTGCCGAGTTTTTCACATTCCTTTTTCACACCACCATAAGAAAAGATTTCAGTCCTTTCTCCACAATTGGAACATACAAAATAACTCATATTTTCGATGATCCCGAGTATCGGCACATTCACTTTCCTGAACATTTGCACACCCTTGACAGCATCAAGCAATGCAACGTCCTGAGGCGTTGATACGATGACAGCGCCGTCGAGCGCGACGAACTGAGAAAGGGTTAACTGGGCATCGCCCGTTCCGGGAGGCATATCGAATAACATAATATCTAGTTCCGGCCAGGCAACATCATTCATTAGCTGCTGCAGTGCTCTGTGAACCAGCGCTCCGCGCCAGATAACAGCATCATTATTATCCACGAGAAAGCCAAGCGACATCAAATGAACACCGAACTTCTCGATTGGATAAATCTTAGTTCCGTCATAGTATGGCTGCTCCTCCACCCCGAACATGAGCGGTATGCTTGGACCGTAGATGTCCGCATCAAGTAAACCGACCGATAAACCTTCCCTGGCAAGAGCAACAGCAAGATTAACCGCCACCGTAGATTTCCCGACTCCACCCTTACCACTTGCGACCGCTACTTTATACTTCACGGATGTCAGGAAGGTTGATTTTTGCTGCGCGGAAGTATGGAATTGAGGCGATTCCTGGCTTTCCAGAAGGACAGTAACTGAATAGTCTTTATATTTATCGGAAAAAACCTTTTTAATCTCAGCTTCAATTTCCTGACCTACCGATGTATCCTTTGATTTTATAAGTAATTTAATCGTAATCAGGTTATCTTTAATTTCAATTGCATTAATAATACCAAAAGACACAATATCTCTGCTGAATCCCGGATATTTAATCTCTTTAAGAGTTTCAACAACCATATCTTTATTTACCATTTGCTTCTCCTTACGATCCTAAATTTAAACATTAAAATAATATGTACGGATACCCGTAATGTTTTGATGCAATTATTGACAGAATGTAACAAAAACAATTAAATTTCTTACTAAGACAAATGTATCCCATTCTACTTCCGGGATATATCGGCGGTGATAATGGAGCAGGATAGCAAAAACTTCATCTAGTTCGATTAACGAGGTCGACTAATCAGATATTAAATTACAACTTCCAGGTCCAAAACCGAATCAGTTTCAAGGTCTAGTGAAACCACTTTAACCTTATCAAGTTCTATATCATTGATTAATGTCAGTTCAACTTTGAAGTTTTTATGCTCAACATCCTTGAATACTAATTTACCCATGCCATTGATAACACCGGATTTTTCTTTGTCGTAATAACTAATTAAAATGGATTCGTTCAAATCCAGTGCATCAAGAATTTGTAATAATTCATCAACGTTTTTCTTCTCATCGATTATAGACTCGTCGAGATCCTCCTCGATACTCATGATATCGCCGTCTTTATATTGAAAATCAATGGTGCCGCCTCCACCCTTCAGGTAGATGAGCCGATTATCCATATCTTGCTTAATGCTTCGCTCGACATTAACTACCCTGCCCGTAAAGTAGTCATGCCGAATATCCAGAATCTGCACCGTAATCGGAGATTCTTCAGGAGCTCCATCGTATTCAACTCTTCTGATGTTAACTTTTTTATTTCTGCCGATCTTCTCAACAAGTTCTCTGACCTCATCCGGAGGCAGAGCACCGGGGCGGTGTTTGAGATGTTTTTTTGATTTAAATAGTTTAATAAAGAAACGTGCATTACGATCACTGTCAAAAAACCAGTTTCTTTCCTCTGATTTATAGGTATTCATGCACCCTCCTTAAAATGGCATATTTTAAAAATATAATAGAAATTAAAGCCCAAACCTCATAAAATCAAGATTTTAAACTTATTCCCCCTGAATTTAGAATAATATTCTTCTCGGTGTTATTTATAATTTCTTGCCTCATTGATCAAATGTCTGGCATTTTCAAGCGCGTGATTAGATATAATCTCCCCGCCAAGCAGATTCGCGATCTCCTTTTCCCGGTTATCCTCGCTCAGTAAACTGATACCAACAAAGGTCCTGTTACCCTCAACCGATTTTGCCACTTTATAATGAGAATCAGCAAACGCCGCAATCTGAGGGAGATGCGTTACGCACAAGATTTGGTGGAATTTTGCCAGTTCGGTCATCTTTTTCCCGACAATCTGAGCAATCTTCCCGGATATGCCGTTATCAATTTCATCAAAAATCAATATCGGAAGCTGATCCTTCTCGGCGAGTATCGTTTTCAGAGCCAACATTATTCTTGAGATTTCGCCGCCTGACGCGATTTTGTGAAGCGGCTTAAAATCTTCCCCCGCGTTTGACGCAATCTCAAAAAACACCTGATCAAATCCGCGTGAAGTAATAGCGAGGCGCTTGCCTTCAACCATAAACTGTCCTTCGGGATGTTCATGGAAAATTTGATGAACACGAAAACGCGCCTGCGGCATACCGATTTCTGCTAATATACCCGTAATCTGATTTTCCAGATCCGCGGATTTCATTTTTCTGTTATGACTAATGTGAAGCCCCTTCTCAATTAATACTTCCTTCAATTTTAGAATCCCGCGTTCACATTCAGCCAATTCTTCATCAAAATGATCGATATTATTCAAGAGCTTCGCTATTTCTTCACGATGTTCAATTAATTCCTGAACATTTATTTTCCCATATTTTTTCAACAAAAATTCCAGTTGGGCAATTCTCTGTCTTATGAACTCGGCCCGGTCAGGGTCGAATTCAAGACCGGCGATATACTGGGCGCTAAAGCGGCCGATCTCTTCGATCGCTACCCGTGCATTTGTCAGGGATTCAAGGATATTTTCGAATTGAGGATCCAGCTTTGCGATTTTTTTAAGATTCTCCTCAGCCTGAACGATTAAATGACCGGCATTTTTGTCGCCATCATAAAGCGCGTCATTCACCACGCTTCCGTACTGATGCAGATCTTCCACGTGGCTCAAGATCTTTAATTCAGTGCGAATATTCTCAATTTCATCTGCATCGAGCTCTGCTTTTCTTAATTCATCCAGCTGATACCGGTACATATCCTGCATCTGAACTGAACTTGCTTTTTTGGCTATCAAGTCATCACGTTCTAAGACAGCATTTTTATATTCATGCAAATAATTTTTAAAAATTCCAAGCAGGGGATCAAGCCCGCCAAAATCATCAAGATAAACAATATGATTCTCGGGATGCAGCAGTCGCTGATGTTGATGCTGGCCGTGAAGATCAATAAGGCGGGAACTTAGCTCGTTCAATCTGCCTAATGTAATAGGAGTATCGTTAAGGAAGATTCTCGCGCTCCCGTTTACATTAATCTCTTTTCTTAAAATAATAGTGGATCTGTGATTGTCATCTGAATCAAAATCACTGATCAAATCTGATAAATCAACGGCTGAATCAACGTCAATTTCGGCTTCTATGATGGCCTTTTTTTCACCGGATCGAATCAGATCGGAACTGCTGCGGTCGCCGCATAACTGGCCCAGCGCGTTGACCAAAATCGACTTTCCGGCACCTGTTTCACCGGTAATGATGTTCAAGCCCGATTTAAATGAGACTTCGGCTTCATCAACCAAAGCAAAATTTTTAATATAAAGATTTTTAACCATAGTTTATTTTCTTATCACCGCTATCTTACCTGATGCGGATGTTCCGTCTTCATGGTAAGCTAAATAGAAATATATACCTGAAGCAACAGGATCTCCATTTTCGTCCCGCCCGTCCCAGGATGCTCTGCTGCCGAAAACCTGATTGTTTTGACTGGTCAATTCACGGATCATCATGCCGTTCAAATTATAGATTTTCACAGTGGAGCTGAACTTCAATTCCGTTATTACAAAGTTCCTGTTGCTTCCGTCAATCACAAAAGGATTTGGCCCGGCATTCATTCGGTCATAATTATTCTGTATTTCAGCAAAACTGCCCCTGAACACGGACAATCCATGTTCTGTCGCGATGACCGCCCTGGAATCGACGGGGTCAACATAGACTCCATGAACATCATTGTTGACCAGGCCACTGTTCAAAGTTGTATATCCGACCCAGGCGAAGGAATCCCAGGCGCTCCGTCCGTCTTTCAGAATACTCAAACCACCTTGTGTCGCGAACCATTTATTATTGTATGTATCCACAAATATATAATTTATTCTATTTTCAAGCGGCCCGCTCAACCCCTCCAGGTCCCCCACGTGTTTGTAAACATTAACTCCATCAAACGAATTTAGACCGGCGGTAGTTCCGATCCAGACTATTCCGTCCTTATCCGTCGCAATAGACAATACAGTATTACTGTATAAATTATCTTCAATATTTAGTTTATACAATCGGTCATCGTTCTTGTTTCTCAGGGTATTATTGTAATCCAGTACGTATGCGCCATTATTTAAAGTTCCAAACCAAACCCTGCCGAAATCATCAAACTCGATACAGGATATGCCCTGCTCATCAGCAATAATGCCATCATCCGCTCCGAAGTACGTCCAGTTTTCTTTGTTCAGATCGATAAATCCATCAGCGTTGTACGGCGCTACAGCCATAATATTGCCATTGGATGCAAAATAGTTTCCAAACCACAGATTCCCGGACAGATCCTCCTTGATAGCGGTAATCACCTGGTAATCGGAAGCGCTAACCGGCGCAGGACTAAAAAAACCGCGATGTTCATCCGGAATGGGTTGAATACTCAACTCATAAATGCTGTCACCAGAAGTGATTTTAACAAATCCATCCGTATAATAATCATTGAAAAACTTTAATTCTTCATTTCTCATCACGGCAACTCCGCCACCCCAGGTGCCGGTCCAAATATTGCCGTATTGATCTTCATATATCACATCCGTGTTCCCCAGTCTCCCGAGTTCCGAACCGGTAAAATCCACGTTTGTCCAGCTACCCCCGTCATTAAAAGAAAACCCATCACCGCTCTGCAACTTGAACTTACCGGTACTGACCCAGATTTTACCGCGGCTGTCAGTAATCACATAACGGAGCGCGTTACTCACAGGGCCATCCAGTAAAAGCGGTTTATTCCAACCGGCGCTAAAAAAGCCTCCGAATCGAAGCCCGATCCGGATGATACCTGATGAATCCATTTGCATGGCTGAAATAACATTCAGGAAACTGCCGGCAAATTGTCTGCCGTTTTCTTCTGAATACGAATAATAACTGCCAAAATAGGACGCGAAGATATTCTGATCAGATTTGGTAAGTGTATGAACGGCATTATCACCCCAGGCAGTCTCAGCATGGAGCTGCATGGAAGTATCCACCGAAACAAGCCCGGCGCCTGTGCCAATCCATATTTTGTTATTATGGACAATCATTTCGTAAATATGATCAGATTGTAAGCCGTTCGATGTATTATATACTTTCCACAATGCCGGGTCATTTATGGTATTTTTTGAGAAATCTGATGGAGCGGTCAGCAGACCGCTTTCCGTTCCGAGCCAGATGCGACCGGTAAAAATTTGCAGGGAAGTTGTTTTGCCGGGAAGTATGGGAAAATTGATAAAGGAATCTTTATATTTGTATATATCTCCATTCCACAAAAACACAGAGACACTTTTTCCCGCGGCAACCCAAAGAGTATCATCTTTGACTAAAATGTCGGAAATTTCATTTCCACTGATCTGGAAAAGCTGTGACCACTGATCAGATGATTGATTATAAATCTGAATTACTCCGTCCTCACCTCCGGTGATTACATTTCCATAATTATCCAGCGTAATCGCCTTCATGTCAATGGAATACATCCCATCAACATTAGTGAAGCGCCTGATTTGATCGTCCGTTTTACCGTATGAATACACCCCACCCGTCGTCGCAACCCACACTGTTTCATGATCCACGACAAGATCACGCACATCATTCATATTGGTAATCGTTTCCCAATCGCGCAAATCAGCTGCCCACGACACGGTTATGAGTAGAAAAAACAGACTTACATACTTCATTCACCTTCTCCGGAAACGATTATAATTTTCCCATAAGGTCAACCATCTCAATTGCCGTTAATGCGGCATCCCAACCTTTATTACCCGCCTTTGTGCCGGCTCTTTCGATTGCCTGTTCAATAGAATCTGATGTAATAATTCCAAAGATAACCGGTTTTCCCGTTTCAAGTGAAACACTTGCGATTCCCTTGGATACTTCAGCTGAAATATAATCAAAATGAGGCGTCGCGCCGCGAATTACCGCGCCGAGACAAATGACACCGTCGTACTTGTCCGATTCAGCCAAACGTTTGGCAATAACCGGTATCTCAAAAGATCCGGGTACCCAGACAACGGTGAGATCATTATCCAGTCCTCCATGACGAATCAGGCAATCCGTCGCTCCGGAGAGTAATTTGCTTGAAATAAATTCATTGAACCGACCGACCACCAACGCAAACTTTTTTCCTTTTGCCGAAAGATGGCCTTCTATTAGTTTGGCCATTGTACCTCCTAGTTCACTTCAATTTGAATTTCTAAAACAGGTCATTTTTTTGATAGAAACAGATGCCCCATTTTATCTCTTTTTGTTTTTAAATATCTTTCGTTGACCTCATTCGGACAAATTTCTATCGGCACCCGTTCCACAATTTCCAGATCATATCCTTTAAGACCGACAATCTTTTTCGGGTTGTTCGTCATAAGTCTGATTTTTGATAATCCCAAATCCTTCAATATTTGAGCTCCGATACCATAATCTCTTAAATCGGCTTTAAAGCCAAGCATCTCATTTGCCTCAACGGTATCTTTGCCCTCCTCCTGAAGCGCGTACGCCAGCAGTTTATTCACCAATCCGATCCCGCGGCCTTCCTGACGCATATACAGAACAACGCCTCTGCCTTCCTTTTCGACATTTTTCAAAGCAGTCGCGAGCTGATCACCGCAATCACATCGTCTTGAACCAAAAACATCACCGGTAAGACATTCTGAGTGTACGCGCACGAGTACAGGATCTCCGTTGGATACATCACCTTTGACGAGAGCGACATGGTGCTCGCTCAGATCAAGAATATTTTCAAAAAGGTATAATTTAAACTTGCCGTAACGCGTCGGCATATCCACCACCACCCGTCGCTGAACAAGTTTTTCTCTCTGCCCCCTGTACTCAATCAGATCCGCGATGGTTATCATTTTCAATTTATGCTTTTTGATGAATTTTTTCAGTTGTGTCACACGAGCCATACTTCCGTCTTCATCCATTATCTCACAGAGAACACCCGATGGTTTCAGACCGGCCATTCGGGCAAGATCAACCGCCGCTTCTGTATGCCCGGCTCTTCTGAGTACGCCCCCCTGTTTTGCGATTAAGGGAAAAATGTGTCCGGGACGGGCCAGATCTTCAGGTTTTGTTGCCGGATCAATGGCCGCTCTAATTGTACTGGAGCGGTCAAACGCAGAAATACCGGTTGTGGTACCATGCTTGAAATCGATGGTCACCGCAAACGGTGTTTCATGGAGCGCGGTATTCTCCTCAACCATATAATCCAGCCGTAAATCACGCGCCCGCTGATCGGTAATCGCTACACAAAGCATCCCGCGCGCCTCACGTGTGATAAAATTGACATCTTCGGGACGAATCAATTCTGACGCCATAATCAGATCGCCTTCATTTTCACGATCCGCGTCATCAACGACAACGACCATCCTGCCATTCCGAATATCCTCAAGGGCTTCATCAATCGAACTAAAAGCGTCACCCTTTTCATTTATCTTCTTATCTGACATTGTTAATACCCTAACTTTTTGAACCATTCATCCGAAAAAACTGAATCTCCGGATTGTGTTTTTTTTGCATTCATTAAATTTTCAACATACTTAGCGATAACATCCGTTTCAATATTTACCTGATCACCGATCTCCCTGAGTTTCAAATGAGTATTAGACCAGGTGTGAGGTATGACCGAGACACCGACTCTTGAATCATTCAATCTGGCAATTGTCAGACTGATACCGTCGATGGCAATCGATCCTTCCGAAATCAGATATTTAGTTAATTCCTTCGGGACATCTACCTCCAGAAAATAATTTTCTCCCAGTTTGTTCATTTGGGTTATCGTCGCAACACCGTTCACATGCCCCTGAACCAGATGCCCTCCAAGCCTGTCCATCAGCCGTACAGCCCGTTCAAGATTTACTAAAGCTCCTTGCCGTAATTGAGAAAAGGTGGTCTTTTTTAATGTATCACCAACCGCGTCAACACGGAAACTTTCCGCGTCACAAGCGGTAACGGTAAGGCAAACTCCGTTCACAGCGACCGAATCGTCAATTTTAACATCGTTCATAATTGACTTCGCTGAAATTTTAACGCGTTTACCACCGGCAATCGGTTCAATTCCGGTAATTTTTCCGATTTCTTCTATTATTCCTGTGAACATGGCTATAATTTATGTATTTAAGACAATCATTTCACTTAAAAAAATGTCAATCCGACTTCTTTTTTAATTCTATCTTAATGTCATTTCCTAATTTTTCGATCGATCGCAGTTCAAATTCCGTCCGTTTATCAATATCAAAGGCGGGTAACCCTCGTCCAAACAAAACCGGCGCCTGTAAAATTATTAATTCATCCAGATGATTATTACTTATGAATGAACTGAATAATTCCTGTCCGCCTTCAACCAATACCGAAATAATTTTTTCCGTACCGAGGATTTTAAGAATCCGGTGAAGATCAAGATGGGAATTTCTGTCCGATGGTATCCTGAAAATCCTAATTCCTCTATTTTCAAGAAATCGAACTTTTTGAATATCACTGTCTTCGGCCGTAAAAACCCAGGTGCGATTCTTCTCCACATCATTAAATATTTTAGAATCCGGCGGGCTGCTAAGGCGTCCGTCGATGATGATTCTGTAAGGATTCCGTCCCTGAACCTTTCTTACTGTCAACTGCGGATCGTCAGAGCTTACGGTACCCGCGCCGATCATCACCGCGTCATAGCCGGCCCGTTGTCTGTGAACATATTCGACGGCTTCAATACCTGTAAGCCATGTCATTGTTCCTCTGCGCTCAGCAATTTTTCCGTCCAGTGTTTGCGCGATTTTCATTGTTACATATGGTATTCCGGTTTGAATATATTTAAAGAAAAAACGGTTGAGATACTCGCCTTGCTTCCGGAGTACGCCGGTTGTCACTTCAATTCCTGCATCAGATAACTGTTTCACTCCCTTCCCGGAAACCATAGGGTTTGGATCGGGATTGCTTATCACAACTCTTTTTAATTTGTTCCTGATAATTAGGGGTGTACAGGGTGGGGTTTGTTTTTCTGTATGACAACAAGGCTCAAGGTTGCAATAGAGTGTCGCCCCCTCAACGGATTCGATCGCGTTCTGAATCGCGTTCAGTTCCGCGTGCGCGCTTCCGTAATGCTCGTGCCATCCTTCCGCGATGATCTTTCCATTTTTAACAATAACGGCGCCAACCAGCGGATTCGGACTTACTTCGCCCTTACCACGGCACGCCAATTCAAGGCACCGCCGCATGTAAACATGATCATCAGCTATTCCTGCTGTCATGGTGACCTTCTTTTCAAGATGATTTATCCGGGATATGTTCATCCTTTACCAAATTCGTTGGAGAATAATGATTTCTCCGGATAAGAAAGGTAATGATCTTTACTCTTTGGTTCAAGCAATTTGCCGGTAACATTAATAATACAGCAGCTGTTTTCCGGCGATCGTTCGGAATATCCGGATTTGCCCGGGATAACCTTTACTTTTCGCCTGACGGTACATCTAATATGGGCGCCCCAAAGTGATTCCGCTGAAAACCGAATGCGATTGAAAGAAAATTACTGAGCAGGAATCCCGTTACTCCCCAGATGACATCGCTTCCGGCATGATAATAATGTAAGCGCCAGGTATAACCATTCTTATTATAGGCTCTCACTTCAAAAACATCATCACGCACCAAAAAGCTCAAGGGAACATGAATTAGACGGTCAATTTCTGCTTTATTCACGGTAAATGAGTATGGATAATCAAATATACCGACATACGGGGTTACTAAGAAATGTGTATTTGTGAGAAAAATATCGGTTTGTCCGAGAACAGATATATCATTCTTTCGGATACCTATCTCCTCATCCGTTTCTCTTAACGCGGTTTCGAGAAGATCCTTATCCGTATCATCTTTTCTGCCGCCGGGAAACGAAATCTGCCCCTTGTGATGTTCCAGATTTTCCGTTCGTTTTGTAAACAGAAGATGTGCTTCACCATCCTTAAAATAAACGGGTATTAATACTGCTGCATCCACTGATTCTGTATTTTTATAGATATACTCTTTGGTCTCATGACGATCCAGCCGCATTGTTAAATGTGAAACGAGTTTTTCTTTCGAAAAGAAAAGTTCATGCAAATAATTTAGGTCTGGTGAAGGACTACCTGAATTCTTCATCTTTGATGCTATAGTCTTCCAATTTATTGTATAATGATCGCCGGCTGATGCCCAGCATTTCAGCCGCTTTTAATTTATTGCCTTTGGCCATTTTAAGGGTTTTGATGATGGACGCGCGTTCAATTTCAGGAAGCGGAGTACCGGCCGGAAATCTGATCTCCTGCCCGGGCGCCATACCTTTGATGATTATCGCCGGCAGATCTTTTTTCTTTATTCTGTCTTTCGCGGATATCATCGCCCTCAGAATGATATTTCTCAGTTCACGAATGTTTCCCGGCCAACCGTAGTCGGTAAGTAATTCCGACGCGTCTTTGTCAATTCCTTTAATATCTTTATCATATTCGTTATTGAACCGCTGAATATAATAATTTGCGATAAGCAGAATATCTTCCGGTCGCTCTCTCAGGGGAGGCAATTCAATACCGTAAACATTCAAACGATAGTAAAGATCCTCACGCAGCCTGCCCTCATCAATCAGATCCACCGGATTTTCATTAGTCGCGGCAACGATTCTCACATCCACCGGTATTTCCCGGTTTCCACCCACCCGGTCAATTTTTTGGCTTTCCAGTACCCGGAGCAGAGAGATTTGCACCTGCTCGCTCATGGAACTGATCTCATCCAGAAAAAGAGTGCCGTTGCTTGCTTCTTCAAACTTTCCCTTTTTTGACTCAATCGCGCCTGTAAAAGCGCCTTTTTCATGGCCGAACAATTCCGAGCTGATAAGATCTTTTGGGATGGCGCCCGTATTCACCGCTATAAAAGAATTTGGATTTCTTTTTGACGCGTTATGAATTGCTCTCGCGACAAGCTCCTTACCGGTGCCGCTCTCGCCGATGATTAAAACCGGGACATCAATATCGGCAATCTCGTTTATTTTTTTTACGACATTTCTTATCCCGCGGGATTTTCCTATAATTTCCCCAAAATGAATGTATCTGTCCGGAATAACACCGCCGCTCTCCTTAGCGGCATCTATACCCGGAACACGTAACGCGCGATGAACAACTTCTTTTAATTTTACGGGATCAACTGGCTTTGGAATATAATCCAGCGCGCCGAGATGAATGGCTTCGACGGCATGCTCGATCGAGCTGTAACCTGTAACCATAATCACCCGTAAAAGCGGATCAAAATCGTTAATCATTTTGAGCAGTTCAAGTCCGTCGATCTCCTGCATCTTGTAATCAGTAACAATCAGATCATAACTGTATTTTCTGATTAAATTCATTGCAGCTGCGGCGCCATCCGCCTGATCGACGCGATAGTTCTGATCTTCAAGCAGTATAACCATACCTTCCCGGTGGGACTGATCATCATCAATAACTAGCAAATGTGGCTTAATCATCCGAATCTTCTTTATGCAATTTTATTATCAACTTTCCGTAAAATAACGAGTTCACTGCCAATTTGCAACGGATTTACATTCTCTGATCATCCGGCTTCTTCGGGCTGCTATAACCTAATTCTCTTCAGCCGGAGACTGTTTGTCACCACTGAAACCGAGCTCATCGCCATAGCGAGCGCGGCAAATACGGGATTAAACATTATTCCCCACAACGGATAAAGAGCGCCTGCGGCAACCGGAATCATGATAACATTGTAGGCAAACGCCCAGAATAGATTTTCTTTTATAACGCGGACTGTTTTCGCGGAAAGCCTGAAGGCCGTAGAGAGGGCGGTCAAATCACCTTTCATTATTATGATATCAGCCGATTCAATCGCAACGTCGGTGCCTGTGCCAATGGCGATTCCTACATCCGCTCGCGTAAGAGCGACAGCATCATTGATCCCGTCTCCGACCATCGCCACCTTACGGCCTTTCTCCTGCAACGATTTGATGATATCCTCTTTTCTTTCCGGCGTCCGCTCGGCATAAACCTTATCAATTCCGGCTTCATCGGCTACCGCTTTCGCGGTTCTCTCATTATCCCCGGTTACCATGCTGACATGGATATTTCTTGTTGTAAAAAATTTGATGATCTCCGGGGCTTCCTCTTTCACATGATCGGCCACCGCGAGCAGACCCGCCACTTTTCCATCGATGGCCACAAATACCGGTGTCCACATCTTTTTAGATATGTGATTCAACTGTTCCAGAATGTTTTCTTCAATCGCTATTTTTTTTCTCCGGATGAATGCCGCGTTTCCGATGTAAATATGTTTTCCATCCACATCACCCTCCATGCCAAAACCCGGTTTTGTTTTAACATTCAGAGCTTCCTGAAGCTCCAGGCCACGGTTGATCATTTCATCTAATATTGCTTTCGCGATTGGATGATTGGATTGACTTTCCACCGAGGCGGCATACATCAACACCTTGTTTTCATCGTAATTAAAAGATGATGTCTGCGCGATTTTCATTTTCCCCGAAGTGATGGTCCCTGTTTTATCCAGTAAGATATCATCTACTTTA
>JACDJC010000460.1_pt1 | contig 47559 bp, 38 predicted proteins | sample 7454191 | NCBI WGS metagenome assembly JACDJC01 (sample SAMN14253291, study PRJNA609438) | sludge metagenome | isolation source: sludge after 25d culture with pyrite and EDTA | collected 2018-12-20
TCCGGTTGACGCGCCGGTTATACGGGATTTTCTTAACCTTTCACTAAAGTGCTTATTCCAACCCATAATTGATATATTCCAAAACCGAACAATACAATCGATGATAGTCCAACCAGGGTCCTGCTCACTTTTGAACCTAATTTTTGAGCAAATCCAAACAGAATAATTATTCCCGCTAAAGTCAATATCATCGTGAAATAGAAACCAAAAATCAAGGCCATCCCATTTATGGGAGCCACATTCCATCCATCAAGAAAAAGCGGTCCCATAATTAAACTCCATCCTAAATAAGGAGCCGGATTTAATAGATTTACAAAGACCGCGTTAAATAGGGTTTGCTTTGCCGATTCATTCGGGATCGCATGGCTTACATCGAATACTTTCCAGGATTTAAAAGCCATAAATCCGAGATAAAAAAGGAAAAGCCCGCCGCCAATTCTTAACAGGATAATAAAGCTTTCCGGCATTGTGCTGAGCAAGTATAAGACTACTATAAGAATTGGAATATCGCTGATTAAAGGCGCAAACGCGGTAGGTAGGGTTGAACGCCATCCTTTTTTGAGAGTTTGAGATATTATATACGTTAGAAGTGGGCCCGGCTGAACAGCCGCCGCGAACGCGTAGGTTATTCCAAAGATTAAATAACTTATCATTTTAACTTAAATATTCCGGTATTTTCATAACATGAGCCCTAATAAGATTTTATTACCCCGCGACTAAAGGTACGGTTCAAGGCAGATACCGACTAAAATGACCGTGATTTATTATAGTTTATTTTTATGAATCAATGATATTTCTTCATAAGAAATTGAACCGGCAAAAATTTCATACCCTTTTTCATTTAATTTTTTTATTATTTCTTTGGATTTATAATTATTTAAATCAAAGAGCCTGTCATGAAACTCAACGAGTATTTGATCTATGGTGACTTTAGAATCCAGTATTTTTTCCAGCACAGTGTATTCGGAACCTTCAATATCCATTTTTAGAACATCGATATGCTGATGCCCCAATTCACCGGTAATTTCATCAAACAATTTCATTTTAACTTTTATCGAATTCTTCGGATTTACACCATTAATTTTGATTAGACTGCCCGATATCCCTTTGGGGTTGGCGGGTAAGTAGAAATCAACAAGACCAGATTTTAAATCACTTATACCCCAATCAAAAAAAGTGAACAAATCAGACCGTTTTTTGTTTTTGATATAGTTTATTGATTTTGGGGTTGGATCAAACGCAAAAACCTTACAATTGTGCTTTTTTATACAGGTCAGGTCAAAGGAGATATCTTTTCCAATTCCAAATGAATAGATAATAGAATCAGATGAAATTAATTTCGGATTGACATAGAAACCTCCATAGCTGCTCCCATACCATTCATAATCACAATTTACCGTGTTCACTAAATGGGCTACTTTTTTCTTATCTATTTGCCCAGAGAGAAGTTTTTTTCTTTTTTTAGACGCGTAATTTAATCTGGCTGAATTGATTATATTTTTAATTTTTTCTATCATATAAATAAATTTTCTATTGGTTTAATCAAATATATTGAATTTTCTCTTAACATATTTTGCGCCCCAAAATGAAGTAAGATAATATGCCAAAGTTTTTAAATTAAGCTGAGACCGCAGGAAATAAAATCTTGCTGACTTCATATTATTTATCAGGTAATAATAACGCGCTCTTGTTCCATGAATTTTTTTATACGAAGTTTTAACTTCTTTAGGATAAATATTCATAAACTCTTCAATAAACATAAGTGAGAAATAAAAATCTTTTCTGCGATAATCCTCATTAAGAGATAAATTAGTATCTGTCACATATCGATTATATAAAGATTCACATACTTCAATGGATGCTTTTTCATGAAACAGTCTCAAAATCCAATCGAAATCAACCATCCCAAAAATTTCTTCAAAAAGAATATCTTTTAATTCTTTCCTATATATGATGCTGCTTAAATACGTGTTTTGACCGGCCAATGATTTCGTTAATCTGTTTAAAAAGGTTGTGTTTGATTCAAAATATAAAAAATCAACTTTCGATTTGTTTATTTTATCTAATTTTCTATTCTCTTTTTCATCGATGACAGAATGTCCGGATGTGACGATAGGAACTTTTTCTAAATAGGGTAATTGTGAAAGTAATCTGTTTTCTTTCCATTCGTCATCGTGATCAACGATACAGATATAATCTCCGGAAGATTTTTTTATACCCATATTTCGTCCTTTATTAGGGCCGCCGGAGTTTTTATCAGTAGTTAATAAAAGTATATCATAATTTTTAACTATCTCAACCGTTTTATCGGTCGAGCAATCATCAACTACAATCAATTCGATATCAAATTCTTTTCGAAGACCTTTTTGATTTAATACAGAATCCAGGGTTCTTTGAATGGTTTCTTCCGAATTGTATGTTGTAATTATTACCGAAACTAATTTTTTCATCTTGTTTTTATCATACTATATTAGCGGGATTTATTCAACGGGTTAAACTGACTATACTATTTATTTTTATTGTCTTCATTACCCTTTTCGATATCTGTATATAAATCTCTCTAAATATCGAACCGGATTGTCCAAATACCTTTTGAATATATCTCAAATCCGTTTCTTGTTCAAGCGGTGAGTAAAAACTATGTCTTAATTGACGCGAAGTTACAATTTTCCGGTCACCAATTTTCGTGGTGGTTTATTAAGAGCTGCGGCCTCTTCATTGTCTGAACTGTTTTGACTCTTTTTTCTTTTTTCTTTTATCTTTTTTCTTAACCTTCTCACTTCCTACTTAGGCACGAACATCGTGCTCCTACTCTTAACTCTTACACTCTATTCTCTTAACGCTCTTTAATTCTCACTTCCTACTTCTTACTTCTTACTTCCTACTTTTCTTCTTCTCCCTACTTTTTGAATGGCCAAAAAGTAGCAAAAAGCCCTGGCGAATTTTAACTCGTGTACAATTTATCCATTTTTCTATTTATTCCACTCGGACAGAAAATTCGCCCCTAAGAAATCCGCAACACGATTGTTGAATCCTAAACTCTAACTCTTTTTTCTTTTATCTTTTTTCTTAACCTTCCCACTTCCTACTTAGGCACGAACATCGTGCCCCTACTCTTAACTCTTACACTCTATTCTCTTAACGCTCTTTAATTCTCACTTCCTACTTCCTACTTCCTACTTTTCTTCATGCTCAGACAGAAAATTCGCCCCGAAGAATCTTTTTTTCTACATCCTTCCAAGGTAGCCAAAGATGCCTTCGGCATGACATACGGATAGATTAACCGGTTTCACCGCGGTTGACTATGACATCGCGTACCCGGATTGAGACGCCCCTACTCTTAACTCTTTTCTCTTAACGCTTTTAAATTCTTACTTCCTACTTCCTACTTCTAACTTTTATTCTTCCCGAGTAAGCAGAAGATCCTTCTTCTTAAAACCCGCCTCTGGCGGGCAGGATGACATTTCGGGAAGGCTGGATAAGGCCCCTACTCTTAGCTCTTACACTCTTAACGTTCTTAACTTCCCCCTTCCTACTTCTTACTTTTTCTCCTCCTTGACATCCCATCATAAAACGGGTAAATTTTTTTCTAATTTGCCAGGCGTTCTTATAACATAGATCCGGAATTATGAACACAGAAAACCTATCGGCCGATGAATATCTTGTACCGGCAATGTCGGCCAACGCTGAAATCAAAGTCAAGGGTTCCCGATTTATTGCCGCCGTTTTTCACGCGGATACAAAGGAATCCGCCGAAGAACAGGTTCTGATTTTAAAAAAGACAAATTATAACGCGACCCATAACTGTTTTGCCTACAGGATCAATGACAATCTATTCCGGTATTCGGATGACGGCGAACCCTCAGGGACCGCCGGAAAGCCCATTTTGCAAACAATTGACGGTCAGAATATATATGAAGTATTGTGTGTGGTGACCCGTTACTTCGGCGGTACAAAACTGGGAACGGGCGGCCTGATACGGGCTTACTCGGACGCGGCGGCAGAGGCATTAAAACAATTGCGGTTAAAAGTGAAGGTCCGCGCTGAACTAATTCGTCTGGGGCTGCATTATGAGCAGGAGAACATCATCCGGAATCTGCTGAATGAATTTAACGGGAAAATTGTGGGCAGTGATTATACCGATCAGATTAAAATGGATGTCTCTATCCCGGAAAGCCTGCGCCGGAATTTTGAAGAACGACTCACCGAAATCACACATTCAACCGTCACTGTGAAATCCCTTTAATTAAAAACAAGAGAGATCCATGGAAGAACGGATTTTAGAAGTCAGCAACGTTAAGAAGTCTTTTTCCGGTAATCTTGTCATTGACAACTTGTCTTTTAAAGTCAACGGCGGAGAAACATTCGGGCTTCTCGGGCCGAACGGCGCGGGCAAAACCACCATGATGCGCATGATAATGAACATGATCATGCCGGATGAGGGTGAAATTCTTTATAACGGAAAACAGCGGCGCAAACTCAAATCGCTTCACTTTGGTTATCTTCCTGAAGAACGCGGTTTGTATCCCCGGGCAACGGTACTCGAAATGCTGGTTTATTTCGGAACGCTCAATAATCTCTCCACCCGGAAAGCGGAAGTGGAGGCGATCCGTTATCTTGACAGGCTCAGTATCGTTGAATTTACGGACACGCGTGTGAATCAGCTCTCCAAAGGTATGCAGCAGAAAATCCAGTTTATCGCCGCGTTTTTGCATAACCCGGATGTTCTCATTCTTGATGAACCATTCGCCGGGCTTGATCCGATCAATCAAATTGTCCTCAGGGATATACTTAATGAATACAAAAGTGATAACAAGATTCTGATTTTATCCACACACCAGATGGATCATGTGGAAAAACTATGCGACCATATCTGTCTGATGAATCAGGGTCAGGTTATTCTTGACGGCAGCATGGGGAACATAAAAAAATATTACCGTGAAAACGCCTATTCAGTTGAGGCCGATACATCGCTGGCGTTTCTGCATGATTTAAATGAAATAAGCATATTGGAAGAAAACAGCAACGCTTATAAGTTTAAAATGAAACCGTCAAATGGTTCTGTCAGTCAGTTAATCACAAAGATCAGCCAGAAAGCCCGAATCAAAAAATTTGAAGTGGTCGAGCCTTCCCTGCACGATATTTTTCTCAAACTTATTCAGGAAAAAAACAAATAACGGCAAAAGAGGATACCGATGAAAAATTTATTCCGGATCGCCCGCTGGGAATTCAAGACCCGTTTTCGCTCCCGGTCTTATATTTTCAATACATTCATCACTCCGTTTCTTTTTGTGATCCTGCTTACATTGCCCATATATTTTTTCCATTATCAGCCGGAGGTTTCCACCAAGCTGGTCGGTGTTATCGATCTGACCGGTGAAAAAATCGCCGACGATTTACAGCAGGAACTCAATCGTTATTACCGGCTAAAAAACCAATCACCGGAATATATGATCCTTAATGTCTCTGTCAACAATTCAAAGTCTTATATGCAAAAGCAGAATGAATTCAATGAAATTCTTGCGCGGCAGGATTCTTTGAACGCGCTGTATAATCAGATCAAGGATGAACGAACGGACTATTATAAAAACACAAAAACCCGGAATCGCGCGTTCATGCTGAAATCATCCTATGAAAGGCTTCAGGAAACCCGTGAAGAAAAAGAACTTGTTGATATAGAAGTCAGGCGGTTTAAAGCCACGGTGGACTCTTTATATGAGCGGGAGGCCCGTGTTATGGCTGATTCACTCCTGATCTCCAATGTGCTGAACGCCTATCTTGTATTCTCCGGAAATTTTACAAAAACAGGAAACATGGAACACCATTCACAGAATCCCGGCGATTTTCTGGATACCGAACGCCTGGATAAGATCCTTCAAAATATTATCATAAAGAAACGCATCACCGATGATAATATCGACAATACAACCGTCGCAAAATGGCTGAAGCCGGTGCATATCAGAAAGTATCAGCTCTTTGCCAAAGGGCAGAAGGAGTGGAATTTTTATGTTCAGTTTTACGGCCCCATAATTGGCGTTTTTCTTTTGTTTATCTCGATTTTTACCACCGGCGGCTATCTGTTTAGCGGGGTGTTATCCGAAAAGTCAAATAAAGTCATGGAAGTGCTCCTCTCCTTTGCCAGCAGCAGGCAATTAATGGCGGGTAAAATTCTCGGATTGGGCATCCTCGGGCTGCTTCAGATCTTTATATGGTTCGGAATGACCGCGCTGATCATTTCATCCGGAGTGCTTCCGAACCAGGATATCAGTTACCTTAACGCGGAACACGCGCTTTATTTTCTGCTTTATTTCAGCCTCGGTTTCTTATTTTATGGATCTATTTTTGTCACCGTGGGATCCTTTTTTACCAGCGAATACGATGCCCAGCAGGTAAACCAGTTTTTGCGCGCGATTGCCGTTTTCCCGATATTTTTATCGCTGCTTGTTCTGGCTGAACCGAATTCGCTTCTTATCCGCGCTCTTAGCTATATTCCAATTTTCACGCCTTCGTTCATGATATTAAGAATACCGCTAAGCAGTACGCCCATTACGACTGATATCTATATTACAACAGTGATTATGGTTATTTCTATTATATTTATCCTTTTTATCGCGGGTCGGATATTCAGGATGGCCACGCTGATGCAGGGGAAAAAACCTTCATGGAATGAAATTTTCAAGTGGATACGATTTTCCTGATTACAGCTTTTTTTTTGATTATATTTCCGGTCAAATATGAATCCCTGTTTCGTTAAAAGCAGGTAAACAGGGACATTTATTAATTTATGTTCGGAAAAAAACATGATAAATAAATCGCTGTCATTGGTCATATTCTCCGTTTTTAGCCTGCTTTTCTGTTCTACCGAAAACCCAGATGAAAATCACTACGTAACACTAATTCCGCACAATTCCCGTCTGCAAGGTATGGCCCTTGAAAAAACCGGCCCCGATTCCTTAATATTTTATATCGGTTTTGATGATGATACCGCCGGTACCATTAAAACCTATTTATTTAACCAATTGACCCTCACTGAAATCAACAGCTTCCCGCTTCCCTTTTCGTTGAAACACCCTAATGATATTAAAATTAGCGGGGACAATCTGATTCTGACAGGCTGGAACAACTCCAAATTCAGCCATGTAGGGTGGATCAATAAATATACCGGTGAAATTCTGAAGATTGAATGTGATACGCTTGATACCGGCTGGAATCTGCAATTTGCATTCATATATGATGATGAGGTTCATTACGGCCTGACTTCCGGAGCGCAGATTATGATAACGCGCCGTTCCCGGGGTGATAAACTGCAGCAGGTGTCGCATTTACAGCCGTCTATAAGTCCTTCTGAATACAGCCATATCCAGGGATCGGATATTATCGGCGACCGGTTTCTGGCCGTTCTGTATTCCTTCCCGACCCGGATTGACATTCATGATATTTCACAAAATTACCAGCTTGTAAAGTCGCTAAAAGGCGATCTGCATGGAGAAGCGGAAGGACTGTCAGCCGTCAAAGGAGGATCTTTGCATAGATTATATTACGGAATGACATTACCAAACAGGATTCATTACCAAACGGTCGAATTACCCGGCGAAGATGACCGGGATGCATCCCTGACAAATCCGCGTTATTGAGTTTCTGCCACCCGTCTGTTCCTCCAGTCAATCGATGAAAAATTCATAATTTCAGCTGCATCTGAAACCGGATGTCCCTGGAAAGTGTTGATTCTGTCATCTGCCACCCGTTTGATAAAACATTGATGTCTTCCATATATCTGTACCGCAGTTTCAGCCATACACTCACTTTTTCAATCAGCGTTTTTCGTATCATAATGTACCATTTATGGCCTTTTCCATAAACCGGAATATTAGCAAAACTGCCCGGAATATCGGATTCATATTCATATATCCTTGAATCCCATGATTCTGTATCAAAAAAACTGATCCTGCCGCTGATGGTCGTATTGCCTGAAGTGGAAAATGATATATCCTGAAACAGATTGGTTCCTTCTTCCGAACCCGGCTGTAACCGCGTAAACTCCCATCGTGCCCGAAGCCGTAACTTCCGGGACGGCCGGTATTCGAACTGAAGACGCAAATAAGTCTGATCGCTTGTAAATCGATACTGCCTTTCATCCGCGTCGTATGTAAATTCTTCTGATTGTTTTTGCCGCAAACGTGCGGTGATCATGCCTCTTTCGATCTTATAATCGGTCTGCAGCAGCCATTCATCTGACTTTACCGGCATCGGTTCAAAATATTCACGCCAAAGACTCTTTTTCAGCAGTTTATATCCGTTTACGGTTAATTTATCGGCAGGATCAAATGTGATTCCCAGATAAATCCCTTCTTCAGCGCGGGGGAAAGGATCGGAATCATCGAACACCCTTCCATAGGGTGATTGAAAATTCCGTGTCAGATACCAGTATTTCACACCGATTTTCGACTTATCATTCTTAAGATAAATGGATTGGATATACCCCGGAGAACCTTCATCTGAAAAGGATGCTTCGCCGCTCAGGCTCAGTTGCCTGAAACCGGTCTGATAATAAATTCCCTGCTCGTTAAGACCATCACCGGAGAAATTGTAATATTGCCGTCGCGCTTCGGCTTCGCCCACGGTTTCAATATTAAAAGAAAGACCGGGATCCCAGGAGACGCCCGACCAGATCAGACCGAAATGCGTGGAGGGAATCAGATTTGTTGTAAGAGCTACCCCCCGCATATTTTCATTAATCAGATCTTTACCGTCTTCTTCGTGCTCTGTCCGGTGATATCCGTCATAATCAATCCCGATTATCACCTCATCCTGATTCCGCCTGGCATCCCGCTGATTCCTGCCGTAAAAAACATGCAGTTTACTTTCATAAGCAAGATTTGTACTCAGATAGACGCCTGTCTGTCCGCTGTTCTCGAGCGTACTCAGGTAATAACTTCCACCCTCATATCCTGTCCTAAAGGGCATAGTCGCCATGGAGCTTTTTTGCGAACTGAATGGATTTGAAAAGAGAAGCCCTTCCCCAAACTGCAAATAATAACTGCCCGCGATTACACGCCAGTTCTCTTTTTTATATTCGACAGAAATCCGCCAAAGATCCAGATAGCTGTTTTCCCCCACATCCTTATTTGCCAGAAAACCCGCTTTGAGTGAATTGCCGTACTGATACTGCATTTTTGTATAGCTGTAATATTCATCTCCTGTATAAACATTATTTTTAATCTCTTCCGGCTGTTCCACCGACCTGTAATTTTTTTGCGTGAAAGTAGTTTTATGAGGGGATGGCCGTGACAGAATCACAAAATCTTTTATCTTTGAATAGAGCTTTCTGCCGATGATACTACTCAATTCCCTTTTGCTTGCAAAACGGCCTTTTCTGTCTTTTACGGACAGAATTGAGTCTGCCATTTCCGGCGTGATAAATGGAATGGACAGCCATTCTTCCCTGTCCGAGTCATTCATACTGACGGGATTTGAGGACAGATTTTCCAGTATCTCCGTAATTTCAGTTCCTTCTTCTGAAAATTCAGCCCATTCGATTTGCAGGCTGTCTGTTTGAGCGTATAAAGTAATCGGAGTAAGAAGCACAAAAAAAGCAATAAAAAATTTTTGCATGGAAGTTCATCCTGTTAATGAAACATCCCGTTTTCTTCCAATGACTCAAGATATTTTTAAGAAATCAGATGACTGCTGAAAAAAGATTTTACTTCAGGTATATCGCTTTTAAGAGCGTCTTCTAGTTTACCAAGAAATAATACACGGCCTTCATGCAGATATAGGATCCGGTCTGCAATCCGGCGGATACTTGCGATTTCATGTGTGACGATAATCAGAGTCATTCCGAGTTGTTCTTTTAACGACAGGAGTAACCGGTCTAACGATTCCGCGGTCACCGGATCCAGCCCGGCCCCCGGTTCATCCGCAAACAGTAGTTTTGGATCAAGAACAATCGCCCGCGCCAGGGAGGCGCGTTTTCTCATTCCCCCCGATAGTTCGGAAGGTAGATAGTGAAACACATGACCAAGACCGACAAGTTCCAGCTTCAACCTGACAATCTGTTCGATCAGCTCGGGTGACAGATTAGTATGCTGCTCAAGCGGAATTGAAATGTTTTCTCCGACCGTAATGGAGTTTAGCAACGCGCCGTTCTGAAAAAGAACTCCAACCCGCTTCAGGAGTTGATTGAAATCTTCATCATCCATATTCACAATGTTTTTGCCGAACACTTCAATAATACCTTCACGCGGCTGCAGCAATCCTATCAAATGTTTCAGAAGTGTTGTTTTCCCGCAGCCGCTGGTGCCTAAAATCACCAGAATTTCACCCTGAAACGCCTCAAGGGAAATATCGTTTAAAATAAGCCGGTCATTATAACCGCTGCTCAAATTTTCTATATTAATTATAGTTTTCATGTGATCATTCAAAATAAAATAATAATCCAAGAATGCTGTCCGCGACAATTACTAAAAATATGGACATCACCACCGAGGCGGTTGTTGACCTTCCGACGCCTTCGGAACCGCCTTTCACCTCCAGCCCGAAATGTGTGCCGGTAATAACGATGATCAGAGCAAATATGATGCTTTTCACAAGAGATGTCATGATTTCCTTATATCTTAACACGGTTAAAACCTCGTTATAGAAAGGAATCAAATCAATATCGAGATAGGTCATGCCGATAACGGCGCCTCCGAAAATACCGATAAAATTGGCAAACATGGTCAGCATCGGAAGCGTGAGTGTAATCGCGATTACTTTTGGAACGATCAGATACGGTATCGGATCAATACCCATTGCCTTGAGAGCGTCAATTTCTTCCGTAACCTGCATGGTCGCGATTTCAGCCGCGATGGCCGAGCCCGAACGCCCCGCCACCATTATTGCGGTGATCAGGGGGCCCATTTCGCTGACCATAGCGATCGCCACAAGATCGGCCACAAAGATATTGGCGCCGAATTGTCTGAGCTGCGCCGCGGATTGTAACGCCGTAATAAATCCGATTAAAAACGCGATCAGGGAGATGATAGGAAGAGCGTTTACCCCAATCGAAATGCTTTGACGTATCACTTCGCCTTTGCGCCGCAATTTGGTTCTGAAAAGACTGACTAATCCCCAGTACGTGATATTTGCCAGCAGCAGGATAAAATCTTTTGATGTTTTTAACAGATCATATACAAAGCCGCCCGTCGATTCAAACATGCCTTTTCGCGGGGGATCGGGAGGTTCTTCAGAATTTTTTCTGCTAAAGAGAATGAGAGATTGATTTATTTCATCCGGGACATTTATGAGTTCTACTTTTTTGTGGTCTTTTTCAGCCATCGTTGTAATACGGTCAATGGCAATCCCGCCGGCGCTGTCTAACCGCGTCACCGATGAAAAGTCGATGCTCAGCGAATCCGCTGCCTTTTTACCGGTAAGCATTTCTTTTGCTTTCCGGAATATTTGCTCGGCATTATCAAAGGTTAAATATTCCGGAAGAATAAGACTCTCTTGATTCATCCTAAAAATATTGTCCAGTTTAATTTTTAAGTGTGGTATAAATTTGGTTAATAAAAGAATTTACTTCATTGGTTAGAATCTGACTTACGTTCCTGGCAAAAACATTCATTCCTGCCGAACCTTTCATCGGAACAAATGTATCAAATGAATGTCTTAGAATCAGTTCCCCGGATTTGGCGTCGGTCAAATCCATGGTCATTTTTAAATGTGCTGAAGAGTTCTTTTTCATATCGATGCGCTCGATTTGTTCCACCAGGCCGTTTATCTGATAGCGTGGTTCGTGATCAAACAATCGAATTTCGCAAATCTTAAAAAGACCCGAATCATGAATCCGCTTCCATGTAAAAAATGTGACTGCTGATCCCGGCAGATCGGCCCAATGGTGAAAGTAAAAGTAGTTGAGTTCATTGCTGTTTGTTCTGAGCGCGATCCTGCTTTGGTTATAGGCTTTGGCAACAATGAAAGGACGGATTTCAACGATATAGGGCAGTGTTGTTATTTCAAGGCTGTCCACCTGAATATCATCATCCGTAATACTATAATTTTCAAGTATATAATATTTGGTCACTACCTGTTTCGAAGAACAGGATAATAAAATGAATATTGAAAACAGGATTATTAGATATTTCATTTAGTCATCCAATTTATCATCAGGCGGGTTATCAGGTTTGGTGCCGCCGATCAGAATCGATGGATTTTCATCGATCATTCTCGCGGCATGATTTAGATAGGTGACCGTTTCACTTAAATCATTAATAGTCTGAACCAGTTTACCCCTGTTCTGCGAGTATAATACCTGTGTTTGACCCAACATTTTATTTAGGGCGGTCACGGTCGTATTCAGTTCTTTTATAAGATTGTATATATCGGCTTCGCGTAATTTATGCGATATTCCCGAGATATTCGCAATTGTCGCTTTGAATGTATCCGATTCAACGATTGACGCGATCGTTTCAGTTGTTCTTCGTGTCGATCTGCCGGCGTAAACAAGATCCTGCATCATGGTATCAATATTGGTCATCGTGCGGGCCATACTTTCCTTGTTCTGCTTTAGCATTTTGTTGATTTGTTCAACTGTTCTGGTTGTGTTATCAACAAGATCATATATTTTCTTTTGGTTCTCGCCGGATGTCAATTCAAGTAGATTATTCAAAGTCAGTTCGATTTTTTCCGCGATAATTTCTGCTTTTCCGGTAATATCTTCCGTCACGGATTTACCCGCCTGGATATATTTACCGGGCTTTAGCAATTTTGCTTCATTGCTGCCGCCTCGCAATTCTATCAATTTCAGGCCCGTGATACCGACGGTGGAGATTTCCGCCTTAACATCATTTTTTATGGGAGTCCCCGCATCCAGCGCGACTGTTACAATGACCCGGTTAACATCGTTTGGATCAATTTTTATGTCCCTGATTGTACCTACCCGGATTCCCAGATATTTTACGGAGCTGCCCGGTTCCAGGCCGCTCACCGAGACATCCTGATAGGCAATATGATAGACGTCTTTTTCTTCAAAAAAACGATTGACTGATAAAGCCAGCACAGCCAGCACCAGAATTGCGAAGGCGAAGACGATAAAAATTCCGAGCCGGATCTTTTGCGATTTTGTTATCATATAATTTCAGCGGTTAAGAGAGAGATGAGTTAACATTTGTTGTTCATAGATTAAGATAAATGCTGGATATCGAAATTGCAATCAGATTTAAAAAATATCAGTTTTACAAACGGAATACGTATCTTAGTTTCAATGCGAATTATTTGTTTTTTTAACTTTATTCCTTTATATTAGCGCTCTGTTTTCGAACGGCACATGGTAGTCGAAATTCAGAGTTGTGTTGGTTTCACCAAGTCGGTATGATGATTGAGTCGTTGTTTAAAAGTTAAATTGAAAATTAAAATTAAGATCAAGCCCTTCAGGAGAGAGATCTCATGGCAAAATCAACCAGAGAGCAGACCAAATTCCAGGGAATTTCTTTCGGAAAAAGAAATTTATATTTACTCTCGGTCGGCTTGATTACAATTGTAATCGGATATATATTAATGGCACAGCCGCCGGTGGACGGATTTTTATCCCGAACGTTGGCTCCAGTTGTTCTGGTCATCGCGTATTTGGTAATCATCCCAATCGCGATTTTTATCAGGGACAAGAAAAAAGAATAGACAGCCATTTTATTTGGGCGGTTAGCTCAGCTGGTTTAGAGCACCTGCCTTACAAGCAGGGGGTCATAGGTTCGAATCCTATACCGCCCACAAAAACCCACTTAAGTTATTGTTTTTACTTGAGTGGGTTTTTTAGTTATATACCACCGGTAACAAAATAGTAACATTTCCCTCCATATTCTATGCAGTTCAGAACATTCCGATGAGTTTGTGAGATCAAATATTTAATCCATGATACCTTCCGCGAAACCAATTTAATTTAATTGTGTTTTTAAGCAGTAAATTTTTCTAGGTTAGTGACATTTCTCATCCAATTTCACAATAGGATTATGTACCGGACATATATTCTACAATCTGAAACCACTGGAATGCTTTATATCGGGCAGACCAACAATCTGGTTGAGCGCATCAGGAGGCACCACCAGGGCCGGAATAAATTCACCGCCGGCAAGGGGCCCCGGATTCTGATCTATTCAAAAATGTTTGATTCAAGAAAGGATGCTGTTCGACTGGAATTGAAGCTAAAGCAGTTTAAGAACGCTGATTACACATTGAAGTGGATCGATAAAAATTGGTTTTAGAATATACAGTCGCTGGATGCGAATTATCTCTTCATCTATAACCTATATTATCTCAATTGATTTCTTGCCATAAATTTGTAAGGCAATTGAAAAAAATTCAACAAAATTATTCGCAATATTTTAATCTGGGACACAACTATAAGATTTACATCATTTATCTTATTATTACAGAGACGGCTCCCCGATTCCCGTTCTCAGTTTATCATCCGGTTCATGTATTTTAATTTCTATGTTTAATAGGGTTGTTGGAAATAGATACGGAGATCTAAAATGACTGACCGTGAGCGTACAAATGATTTGTATGAGATTATTCCCGGTTATCCAAAGCCTCCATTAATTCCGCTGCCCGATTCTGCCAAAAGGAATAATCCCGAAGGACTGGGCTTAAAAAATCATTTCATTCCACGACTGGTTCTTTCGCTAACCAAAAAAATACTTGGATTTGACGCTTTCTACAAGAATCTTTCCGACAATCTTGAAAAGATTCTTCGCTCGAGCGATCTTCGCGAACCTGCTCTGTTCGCGCCGGCAATTTCAGCGACATTGGTATTAAAAGATGAACCGGGCGTCAATGATCCGTTTACACGCGCCGCAAAGCTGATACTTGGAGCGCGCACCCTCTATCATGATATCACCACAGCAAGACTAAAACCCGATATACACCGCGACCAAATACTTGAAATGGGGCAATACCCCAATTTGTTTTCGACCTGCCAGGTTATTGACGGGCGTTCGGCGCGAATGTTCAAGAGTACTGAAAATTCACAGATTACGGTAATTGCAAACGGGCAGATTTACATTTTGAAAGTATGGTCCGCAAATGACCAACCTTCTGTAAACCGGCTTCGCGCTGTCCTTGAACACATTTCTTTGGAGGCTCAAAATTTAATTGACCATTCACCCGGGATACTGACAGCCGCATCCACCAAAACACAGTTTCGCGCGTTTAAAAAACTGCGGAAAGAGGCAACCAACCGCGATTCATTAGAGATTATTAAGCATAGTTTCCTGACGATCTGCCTCGACCTGAACGACAAGCCGGCTGATTATGCAGAGGCGGCCCGCAAAATTCACAGCGGAAATTATCCCAACCGCTGGTTTCATTCAAGCCTGCAAATTGTTGTATTCGGAAACGCAAAAGCGGGTATTATCTGCAATTTCAGTACGTACCTGGACGGTAACACCATGGTTCGCGCCGCAGCCGAAATCTACTGTCGTTCGGCGGAATTATATCCGGAAAACGAGAAAACAGGGAACTCTGAAAATCTGCCCCCTGCCGTTCGGTTAAATTGGGATATTGATCCATCAATTTTTAAACCGGCAAAAAAGGATCTTCAATTCATCACCGACGATCAGCGCGCGACCTTTGAAATATCCGGTATTGGGAAAGAGTTTTTTCAAAAGCATCGTCTTGACCCCGTATCCTCATTTATTGTAGCATTGCAAACATCTTTAAATTCACTGACCGGTAAAAAGGTGCGGATTGAACAATTTCTCGCCATGTCAAAGTTTCGCTGCATGTCATTGGAAACCGCAATGGTCTCAACGCCCGAAGTTCTCAGAATGGCTGAACTTCTTTCGAAGAACTGCGACGGCGACGCGACAGAGATAACGATCCTGCAAGAAGCATTGACTTCCCAACGTCTTGCTTGCAGAAAAGCCCGGGAACATCTTTCGAGCCATATCATAATGGCGCTTTTTATCCGTTCAAAAAAGGGATTCAAACTTTTTGTGACCCTGGTGATCGCTTCAATATCGATCCTTATGCTCAGAATACTGGGAATGTTTAATCTGCTGAACAGAGAAGTGATTGTTTCTCATCCGCAGAATTTTTCGGAAGTTCCGATCGTCGGAAGACCCGGAATTCGATTGCCATATGTAAAATATTTAGGTTTGCATTATCATTTACTTGATGACAGGATTCGTATAACTCTGATGCCTTCAGTCAGTTTTAAAATTCCGAATGAAAAAATAATCGAATCATTAAATCATAATTTGAAAAATTTTGTACGTTTTGTAGAAAGAAGAAGTAACGTGGATACGATAAAAGATAAAGGCCCTGATCTTTACCATCAGGGCCAAAAAGAAACTAAAACTTAAAGCGCCTTTTTCCCTTCCAGTTCATCCGCCAGATCGGACGCGTCATACAATTTTCTCATTGCTTCAATCATATACGATGAGTGCACGGCAACAGACCGGTTATTGGATTCATAGTAAATATATCTTCCGACGAGACTTTCGATATTTCCGTCAAAAATCAGGCCCACAAGTTCTGCCTTCTGATTGATCACCGGAGAACCCGAGTTCCCGCCGATTATATCGCAGCTGTTTACAAAATTTGCGGGTGTGCTGAGATCCAGCTTGTCTTTTCTTTCAATGAACCGCTTTGGCAGATTAAACGGCGGCTGGAAATCAAAGCTATTCGCGCGATCATACAATCCGTACATTGTTGTTTTTGATGGCGCCATTGTTCCGTTCATTTCGTATCCTTCTACCTTACCGTATGAGAGTCTCAGGGTAAAATTAGCATCAGGATTTACAGATTTCCCATACACGGCAAATCGCGCCCGGCCAAGTTTTTGTTCCGCGGCCGCTTCGACACTTTCAACTTTATCCTCTTTTTCCTTGTCCATAGTTCGGCTCATCGGATCCAGTTTTTTCGCCAGTTCAACAAGGGGATCCGTTGAGTTTTCGACTGCCTTTATACCGCCGTCAATCAGAGATTTTCGATAAGCGGGATCCGCTATTTGTGTTCTGTCTATCAGGTCAGCGGCAACTTCTTCCGGGGATTTACCATTTAATACGATTTTTATAAACGGATCTTCTTCACCGAGATTTTCAAGTGATTGCAGTAATCCGTCTGCAAGCATTATTTTTTCTAGTTCCGGGTATGATGGAGCAGGCGATAGCAGATAAAAAAGTGAAGTTTCAAGCTGAGAATCATGAAATCCTTCCAGACGTTCACCATCCGGCTTATTTATCTCCGCGACATATTTTACAATGGATTCAGCCATGCCAAACATTCTGGACCCGCTGACGGAACGGTATCGCAATGGTTTGAGCATTTCAACCATCGCATCCTCAGCGGCGGAAATTTCGTCCCACGCCTCTGCATATTCCTTTTTCCATTCGGGTTTACTGTTGACCAGCGCTTTAAATTCCGCTTCATCTTTTATCTTCTTTTCCATTAAGGACTCATCAAGCAGCCCTTTGTACTCTCCGGACCATGCCTTAATCGCGTTACTTAGTCCAAAGATCTGTCCATTGGCCTGACGCGCCTGTTCCGGTCCCCGCGCGGAATATTTTTTTAACACTTCAATACGGCGGTTAATCATACGCAACCGGTAAGGATAAGAAAAATCACGCTGACGTTCCAGTTGGGCAACTGTTTGCAAACGATTGGTCGATCCCGGATTTCCCGGAACAAAGACCAGGTCTCCTTCACCGGCGCCGCCCGTATTCCATTTCAGATAATTTTTCGAATTAACGGGTTTGCCGTTCTCATATACACGGACGATAGCCATATCCAGATCATACCTGGGATAGGTGAAATTATCAAAATCCCCGCCGTAATACGCGGCCTGCATTTCCGGAGCGAACACAATCCGTACATCCGTGTATTTTTTATAACGGTAAAGCCAGTATTCTCCGCCCTGATACAAAGTGATCACATCCGACCGAAGCCCTGTTTTTTTCAGACTTTCCTTTTCAATTTTGGCCATTTCAGCCTTACGGGCCTCAAGCGCTTCCTGATCAGTCATATTTTTTTTAACTGAATTATTAATACGGGCAGTGACATCTTCCATGGACACAAGAACATTCAGCTCGAGATCAGTCGCTTTCAGCTCCTGGTCCATCGATTTCGCGTAATACCCGTCAACCACATAATTTGCTTCAGCTGATGATAATTTCTGGAGCTGGCCGCGCGCGACATGATGGTTTGTCAAAACCAGGCCGTTTGGACTTACAAATGAACCCGAACCACCATCGTTAAACCTGACACTGGACAACCTTACATGATCGAGCCACTCCTGTGTCGGCACAAAATCATACCGTTCCTTTAGCTGTTTCATGGGTGGGTTATCAAAAGTCCACATCCCCTCATCGGCATGGGCGGCAAAACTAAAAATCAACAATATGAATAAACTGAGCGCTGCATTTTTCATTACATCCCCTTGAAAACAATGATTGGTTCCATACAGAATCCCTGAAAAATCGCATGATAATTTGGAAGCCTGCATATACATTATCAAATCTTATATTTACGTTTCATTAACAAGAAAGTTGCGCGAAACCCATCTTTCTTACCGGACTGTATTCAATTTTTTCATCATTTCCGCTACCGCGTCTTTGTGAACCATAAAGCTAAGCATCTTCAGTTTGATAAAATCATCCCTGAAAAAATAATACCCCTTATAGTCTCCGTTATACGCGCTGGAACCCGAATCCTTTATGAGAAACCAGTCATGACCAAATTTACTTGTATATCCGACCAGATGGATTCCATGATCATCCGTTGACGTTTTATTATAAAACCGGTATTCCCGTGAATTTTGATTTATATCTTTCTGTGAAAGATCCCAGGGCACAATTAGAGCAATATCATTCTCGCCGCTTTTACCGGCTTCACTGACATCGCCGCCAATCGCAATCGTATATCCGTTTTTGACGGCATTCTTTATGCCGCTGTAGAACTCATCGAGCGGAATATTATAATAATTTTGACAATGCCACCAGTTATCCGGCACTTCATATTCACCCTCGGTATAAAACGGGATTTTGAGCGTGGACATAAAATCCACATAATCCTCAGGATTAATTCTTACCACTTTTTGCATAAATGTCATCGGAGTGTAATTCTGTTCTTCATACACAAATTCTGTCGGAGGTTCGCCGATATATTTGTTTAGAATCTGCCTGATGGTACTCAAAACTACCGTCTCATCCCAGTATTCGTTCTTTTTTACAAAAGTCAGATAATCATTCATTTCTTTGAACATTGGTTCGTGATTGTGTTTCTGCAATCCATTGATAAGCCCTGTATAAGAATCCGCGGGCACGCATCCGTATTGTTTCATGCGCAGCAGGGTCGCGTTCTGTTCCGACCCTTCGCCAAATTCGGAATCCCCTTTTTCCAGGACAAACCGGCGCGCCTTTTCAACATATTCCCAGTAGGCGATATACATTTCGGATAGTTTAACTTTGCCGTATCCCTGTCTTGCCATTTCTGACTCAACAAAAGAAATGCTTGAAAAAGCCCAGCATGTTCCGGTGGTGTCCTGCCTTATGGGGTCAAAGTGAAATATTTTTTTAAAATCATTTAGGGAAGGCTTTTTTACCTCTTTAAAATCGGTAGTAAGAATCGTCTTCTCTTTGCCCCAGACAACTTTTTTTCTGTACTCAGCGTTTCCCTGGGCTGACAGAGATGAAGTTAACATTAGTAGTAAGATTAAAACAGATATAGTACGCATCATGGACCTCCCGTTTTTTTAATGCGGTCATTTTTTAATCAACATAAAATATAATCTTTATCTATTTCAATTCAAAATTTCCGGGATTTTCCGGAAAATTTAAGGCAACCTGATAATTACATCACTATATTTAGTAAAAAGTTCTGTAAAATAGAGTCATCAAGATAATCCTTGCCATAATTTTAAGTACGGTTTATATTTGAAAACAACCTTAAAAACGGGTCCGGAGGCACTTATGCAAGAAGACACTTATTGGTCTAACATCTTCAAAAAAGAGAAAAAACAGGCTGACAACATCTACACTGTTTTGAAAGAAATTCCAATATTTCATGAGCTTGACAAAAAAGAATTACGAGCCGTGGAACGCATTTTACACCGACGGACGTACAAAATTGATGAAATAATTTTTAATGAAACTGAGCCCGGGGTGGGTATGTTCATCATACAGTCGGGGAAGGTTAATGTCACTCTTGGAAAAGAAAAAAAACTACTGGCTACGCTGGGCAAAGGCGATTTTTTTGGTGAAATGGCTCTTCTGCTTGAAGGCCCCAGAACGGCGAGTGTAACTGCAATTGAGCCGGCTGTAATGCTTGGGTTTTTCCAACCTGATCTTTTTAATTTATTGGAGACGAGTCCTCATACCGGTAACAAAATTCTTCAGAAACTCGCCCAGATGATCGCGGAACGTCTGCGCGTCACCACCATCGAAAACCGTCAACTGAAATTAAAATTAAATGAATATGAGCAGCAAATTGAAGAACTGAAAAAGGAAAATTAAATGGATTATACAGTCGGACGATTTATCAAATTCATCGTCATAATTATGTTTCTAGCGGCGATCGGATGGCTTCTTTTGACTTTAAGATCCACTATTACAATACTTCTGGTATCAGGTCTGCTCGCCTATATTCTTGATCCCATTGCCAGTTATTTTGAATTAAAGGGTATGTCCCGTACACAGGCGACAATCGTCATTTTCCTGATAATTGTCTTATTTTTTGCAACAATGGGTTATTTTTTAGTGCCCCGACTGATTGTTGAACTCAGCAATATACAGAAAGGCATTCAGTCGGATCTGGTCGCGTCGTTTATTTTGAAAATCGAAGAAATGATTCAGGAGAACATCCCTATACTCGCCGGACAGGAATTGGGGCTTGAGGACAGTATAAATTCAATGTTATCCTCTTTTTCCGGAACATTTTTTTCCCATATTCTGGATATGGTTTCGCTTGTCACTACCCTGGTAATTATTCCGTTTGCGGTGTTTTTTTTGTTAAAAGACGGCCGGAGTATGAAAAAGGCCTTTGTCAACATTATACCAAACAGATATTTCGAAATGATTCTGAACATGATTTATAAAACAGATCTTCAGCTTGGAGGCTATCTGCGCGGTCAATTTTTTGACGCGATGATTATTGGCGCTCTATCTATCATTGCTCTCTGGACACTTAATGTAAATTACTTCATCCTTATCGGCGTGTTTGCGGGGCTTGCCAACATGATCCCGTATGTCGGTCCTTTAGTGGGGGCAGTGGCCGCTATTGTTGTGGTAATGATGAATGGCGGTGACGGGCAGAGTATTTTAATGGTAGGCGCCGCGTTCGCCATCATTCAGTTAATTGATAATGTTGTGATTCAACCGCTTGTTGTCGCAAAAAGTGTGGACATGCATCCGATGCTTGTTATTTTTGCGGTTGTTATCGGGGGACAGTTTTTTGGCATAATCGGAATGCTTCTGGCTGTACCGGCAACCGGTATTACCAAAGTTGTTCTTCAGGAACTTTATAAGAGTATCCGCAAATATAATCTTATATAAAGATTATTTCCCGGTCACTCGTTTTGCAATTAAATGATTCATGTCCATCAATGGAGTGTAGATATGCATTGGACAGAAGATTTTTTCGATGAGTATTATTTAAAGTCAATTGACAAGATTACCGGAAGGGAACAGACTGAATCGGAAGTCAACTTTCTCCTCGAGCATTCGGAAATAGATAAGAACGGTCTTATCCTGGATCTTGCCTGCGGTCACGGAAGACATGCTATTGAACTCGCCGGACGAGGCTTTACTCATGTCACCGGAATGGATCTTGCCATTCAATTTTTAAATATGGCAAAAGAAAATGCCGCCGCGTTGTCAAATCCTCCTCAATTTATTCATAAAAATATGAATGATTTCGAAGAAACGGATAAGTATGATTTAATTTACAGTCTGTTTTCTTCCTTGTTTTATTTTGACGATAAGCATAATCTCGAAATTCTAAAGCGCGTCCATGCAGGATTAAATCGCGATGGATACCTGATTATTGACTATTTCAACCCTATTGAATTTTTAAAACGAAACAGGAAAAGAAACTGGTTTTTTACCAGCGATGAGTATTTAATCCTTGATGAAATATCCCACAATCCTATTTCCGGCATCATAACAAACGAACGACAGATTATAACACCGGAGGGGAAACGGATTAAAAGAATGTTTCATGTGCGTGATTATACCGTCGCTGAACTTCGATATCATCTTGAAAATATTGGATTTGAGATTATCAATGTTTTTGGGAATTTTGACAGTTCTCCCTTCACAATCAGTTCCCCGCGTCAGATATTTGTAATGAAAAAAACAACATAGCCGAGATAGGAAATTAGCATGCAGGAGCAGGAGAATAAACAATCCTTATATGAATTTATACCGATTCTGACATTTGTCATCAGTTTTTTTATTTTTGAGATTTTTGACTGGATGGTGGCGACTAAATTTGTCTTATCGGTAATTTTAAGTCTTACCGCATTTATTATTATGATGCTCGAATTGAAACAGGAAAAAAGAGTTACCCCGGTCCAGGCCGGAAAATTGCACTTTTATGCCGGCTTACTATCGTTTATAGCCCTTTTAATCTTTTTGAGCGGTTTTTTACACTGGTATAAAATGATATCCAATTTTTCCCGCACGGGAATCCTTCTTGGATTAGTCTTAGTCTATTTTATTCTGTTATTCCGCTCTATGCGTTTTCTTTCTTTTTATAACAGAACACTGGAATCCAAAGACAAATAATTTCCGGCCTTTCTTCGGTAATTTTTGAACCCGGTCTATCTTTGTTTATCCGGCGAATTAATTTCAGGGGGTTTTATGGTTTTATTAGAGTTTACAATGAGTCCGCTTGATAAAGGAGAAAGTCTTTCGCCTTATATTGCCCGCATTCTGGATATTATTGACAAGAGCGGCGTGACTTATCAGTTGAATGCGATGGCTACGATTCTCGAAGGGGAATATACCGAAGTCATGGACGTTGTAAGAAAATGTTTTCTGGAACTGGAAAAGGACTGTTCGCGTATTTCAATATCTGTTAAAATTGATTACCGAAAAGGCAGTGAAAGCCGGCTGAAGAGCAAAACAGATCGGATAGAAAATATTCTGGGTCGCAAATTAAGCATATTAGGGAAGGAAATTCCATGATTCTCGGCAGATTATTAGTTGTTCTTTTATCTATTATAATTATAAATCATGTTAACGGACAAAGTCTTAACGAACAAATCCGGCAAGCCAGGGAGAAGGTGTTCCCGGCGCTGGTGCATATACAACCGGTAAAGGAAATTTTCTCATCCGGTGAAAAGCGAAAAGTTCAGGTAACCGGAAGCGGGGTGATTTTTAGCCGGGACGGGTATGTGCTGACCAATAATCATGTTGCGGAAAAGGCGAGATTTGTCCGGTGCACCCTGTCCTCCAAAATTGAGTTGGAAGCTGAAGTTGTTGGTCTTGATCCCTGGACTGATCTTGCCGTGCTGAAATTAGATCTGGCACAGGCAGGCCTTACCTCCGTCCCGTATGCGGAATTTGGCGAAAGCGACCATCTCGAAGTCGGTCAGATTGTGCTTGCTCTGGGCTCGCCACTGGGTCTCGCGCGCTCATTGTCAATGGGAGTCATTAGCTCCATTGACCGCTATTTTTCAGACGTTGGGGAGATGATTTCCCCCTTTAATCTGTGGATCCAGACTGACGCGGCGATCAATCCCGGAAACAGCGGAGGCCCGCTGGTCGATTTGGATGGAAAAGTTATCGGGATCAATGCCCGCGCTGTTGTATTTGGCGAGAACCTCGGTTTTGCCATCCCGATAAATACCGCGCGTTATGTGATAAATCAGCTTCTGGATCATGGAGAAGTTCAACGCTCATGGATTGGAATAGAATGGCAGGAAATCAAGGAATACCGAAAATATAAAAATCAGCCCGATCTTCAAGGTGTGCTTATCGCTTCCGTCGATCAAAATTCTCCCGCCGATTCAGCTGGCATGGAACCCGGAGATGTGATCACCGGGATTAACGGAAAACCGGTTTCAGCAGTTTACCAGGAAGAACTCCCAAAGCTCCGTTTACTCGTATCAAATCTGCCGATTGACAGTGAAATCAGCTTTGATGTAATCCATAAGGGCAGTAATAAATCTATAAAAGTGATCTCCAGAAAACAGGGAAAATTCAGCGGCTCAGAATTTCAATGTGATGAATGGGGTCTTTCGGTTCAGGAAATTACACCGCGTATTGTCAGAAATTTTCAAATGGATTCAGACCGGGGTGTGCTTATCTCCGGAATACGCCGCGGCAGCAAGGCTGATGAAGCCGATATCAACCGGGGATTTGTCCTGGTTTCTATCGACGGCGTCGAGGTAACCGATCTTGATGATTTTAAAATAAAGTATGAGCAGATTCTTTCAGATGACGGTAAACCCCATATGTTGTTTCTGAAATTTGGACAGCGAAACCGTTATGCCTTGATAAAAGGAGACGAATAGATGTCGAGACTTCCTCTGATTATAACGCTTTCATTGATACTTTCCACGGTTTTAGCGGCATCAAATGACAATTGGCAAAACGCCGTCAAGAAAATACAGGATAAAATTGTTCTTGTTGAGTATTTTGAACAAATTTCCACATCAGAAGCCATTATTGATAAAAGCCGTATGAAAAAACATGTCACCGGCATTCTGGTCGATGACAAGGGCTTAATAATGACCCCTTCGAGCATCTTTCGGGCAAGCCTGGAATTCAGCGATTCTCCTGCCTTTTTTACCCACTCTGAAGTACCGAAGGATATTATGGTCAAATTTCCCGGAGAAAACTACCGGCCCGCTGAATTTGTCGGCAAAGATGATGACAAAGGAGTGGGATTTATCCGGCTTAAAACAGTACCGGCACAGAGCCCGATTCAATTCAGCGACAAAGTGAAATTTAAACTTGGAAACCGGGTTTTGATTTTGTCCCACCTGGGACAGTCTTATGATTACGAGATGATAATCAATGAGTCTTTTATAAACGCCATACTGAAGAAACCCTCGGCAAAATATCTTGCCGAATACAACATCCGGAACCTCTCCGGTTTTGGCCTTGTCCTTGATGAACGAGGCCAGGTAGCGGGAATCATTCAAGTAAAGGATTCCGCGCCCTCATCTTTTGAGTTTAATGATGGACAGTCATCAGCGCTTTCGGAAATTACCCCCTACTCCGTATTTAAAGATCTTATTATTGATCCTCCTGTATATAGGGAAAAAGAGACATCCAGGAAAAAGTGGCTGGGAATATATATGCAGCCTTTTACAAGATCAATGGCAAAATATTATAATAATCCGGATGTTAAAGGTATCCTTATCAACACGGTTATGCAGGATTCGCCTGCTGAAAATGCCGGACTTTTAGCGGGAGACGTGATCACTTCCATTAACAAATCTATGCTTTATGCCGAAGAAAACAATGACCTGGAATTTCTTAGAAAACTGATCAGGAACCAGACAACCTCTCCGGTAGAGTTTAAGATCTTTCGTAAGGGAAGATATCTTTTGGTACCCGTTAATCTTTCAGATATTCCAATAAGTCAGTTTTTAGCCGATGAGATTTCTAATTCAACGCTTGGTTTTAGTATAAAGGAGCTGACGAAGGATATTATTCTTGCCAAACAATTGGATTTGGATACGGAAGGGGTATGGGTATCAAAGGTCGAGCGGGCCGGTTGGGCGGATATCGCGGGTATATCTGTAGGTGATCTGATTCTTAGAGTAAACGAGCAAAAAGTGAACGGCCTCGAAGAGATGAAGAACGCGTTTGATCTGATTGAAAAAACGAAACCTCCCTATTTGAGTCTTTTTATCAAAAGGGGAGCGGAAACTCAATTTTTATTTATTAAAACTAATTTTAATCAAACCCCGGATAAACAGGAGAAGATTTAATGGATATTTTGAAAGTAATTTTCGAAAAACAATATGAACTTAACAAGCGCATTTTAAAGGAGCGACACGAACAGGATTATGACCAGGTGTGCGATCAGAATAATCAGGACAGCGAGACCGTCGCCCGAAGAGTTGAATGGCTTTTAAACTATAACCGGGCCTTGATTCACGAGTCTATCGAAATGGAAGATTCACTGCCCTGGAAATGGTGGAAAGATTATAGTGAAATTGACTGGGAAAACATCCGGATTGAATTGATCGATGAACTGCACTTCTGGGTCAGCAAATGCCAGCTGGTTGGACTTGATCCTCAAAAATTAGCCGAACTTTACTTAAAAAAGAATAAACTCAACCAGATCCGTCAGGATAAAGGGTACGGAAGCAATTACCAGAAATATGATGAAAACGGAATTGAAGACAATAAACGGATGGATGATCTGCTGGACGAAAAATAAAAGTTTAGATTGCTGATTTAAAGATCATTATTATTTTCCAGTTTCTGTGAAAAATTAATCAGAGCCGTTTCCAGTATCCCCGCGATTAAAAGCAGCGGCAGTATAATTTCAACAAACAGATGTATGTATTCAGAAAACGGTATCGCCGCTATTCCTTTCATAGGGATATTCAAATTTATCAGATTGTATTGAAAGGCCATAGTGAATGATATAAATGCCGCCGGTAATTCAAACAGGGCAACGGGATTTAGAAGCGCTGCATAATAAAATTTCCCTTCAAGCGTATCATAACTTATAACCCCGATGTTAACACCCATCCACAGAGCAAACAGAAACGGCAAACCGGGAATGAAGCCGGATAATAAGTTGATAAAGAGAGATGTTCCGTTTACAAAAAAAATAACCAGAAACAAGATAACCGGATTCCATTTTTTCTTTACTAAATGATCCAGCTTTGAAACAAGCCAGCGGGGATAAGCCAGAATCCATCCGATTTTTTTATAGCATGCGGTCGGAGCGAACGCGTATCCCGCGAAGAAAAACAACGCGCTTGTAAGAAAAATGTTAAAATTAAGCAGATCGAGTTTGTCTGTCAGATCAGTGATCATCTGATCCTTCCTGAAATTATTATTTTATAAATTTTTATATGATTTAAATCCAAACACGGGATCAGCATTTTTGACCGCTTCAAGGATCGCGATTTCCACAGCCTCCACCGTCATCGATGAGATGACATCAATATCTGCATCTTTTTCCGGTTTTGCCAAAACAAACGTGACATCGCCGTCATAACTCGTGTGCGCCGGATCAATCCGACGGGCAATTCCGTTATGAGCGCGGTCAGCAAGATAGTGCGCCTGCTGCTTGGAGACCGCCGCGTTTGTCATCACCGCGCATAATACGGTGTTTTCCACCAGCCCCACATCGGGTTTACCCCATCGTATATGAGGATTGTCATTTGCGATAAACCGGTTATTGACATCAATCGCCCCCGCCAGAATTTTGCCGTTTTTATCAATAACATCTCCCACGGCATTCACTACCGCGACCACAGCCACTTTTAACGCGCCATGAGTAATTTCGCTGATCCCGAGACCTCCCTTCATCGCGCGCTCAATACCGTTCCATTTCCCTACTGTGGCGCCGGTTCCGGCGCCGATATTGCCCATCATCCGATTATTATATTTGGCATTTTCCGCCGCGAGCCGGGCGTCAGCTGCAGTGGGACGTACTTTCGCGTCCCCGATATTTAGATCAAATATCACAGCCGCCGGTACAATCGGTACAATACCATAATGAGTTTTATAACCAATGTTCCGCTCTTCCAGATATTCAACTACCCCTTGCGCCGCGTTTAATCCGAACGCGCTGCCTCCGGTAAGCAGCAGAGCCTGAATACTGCTGATTTTACGTTTCGGCGAAAGCAACTCCAGTTCCCTGGTACCCGGTGACGCGCCCCGAACCGAAGCGGAAGCGACTACATCATCCGGTGGCAGAATTACCGTGCAACCGGTGGCGCTATCAGAATTGGTGTAATGTCCGATTTTAAACTGCGACAACATACATTGGCTCCGTTACTGATTTGTATTTCGTTAGAAATGAATCGTCTTCATGCGGCCTTTCTTAAATTATCTTTAATAGAGATGAATGTCAAAATAATTCCTTCTTGTTTTTTTGTGAAAAATTTTGCATTTTTGCTAAATCATTTGGAATATGCCTCGAATATAGAATATGATTGATTCTCCGGAATCAAAGGTACGATTTAATAGAACGAGATAATACAGCATTTTTTGTGTATTAAACATACAGTCAAATTAAGTTTCCGGTAAACAAATTGTGATGAAACGGATTTTAGTTGTTGACGATGAGCCTCAGGTACGGGAAGTACTTGAAGACTTTTTAACGTTCAAAGGCTATGACGTGATTCTTGCCCCGGACGGCGAAAGCGGCTATGAGCGCTTTCTTGAAACCATGCCCGACGCGGCCGTAGTGGATGTTGAAATGCCCGTGATGAACGGACTTCAATTTGCCGGTTCCGTATTAAGGCAAAATGTAAAATTTCCGATCATCATCATAACCGCGTTCCTGGAAAAATATTCTCAGGCGGATATAATTAAATTAGGCGTCAAAGAAGTTCTGCAAAAACCTTTAAATTTAAATGATTTATACAATAGACTACAAAGAGTATTATCAACACTTGCCTGTTTCATTATGTCTTTATATACTTACTTATAGATTTTGAATCTATCATTCTACGATCAAATATTCAGTAATTCATTCTGCCGATTAAAGGAGAAATTATGATTCGATTGGAAAAATATTTGCGGCCGCAATCTGTTGCGGTTATCGGAGCTTCCCGAAAAGAAGGATCGCTCGGGAAAATGTTTTTAGATGCTGTTTTAAGGATGCATTATAAAGGTAAAATATATCTCATCAACCCGAAAGCCGATCAGATAAGCGGAATAGCATGCTTTCCAAATATCACTGCTTTGCCCGAAATACCGGATGTAGCTGTAATTCTGCTTCCGTATCAGATTGTTCCGGAAAGCATGACAGAACTTGGAGAAGCCGGTATCCGGAATATTATTGTTATCAGCGCCGGATTTAAGGAAATCGGTGGTGAAGGGATTGACCGTGAAAAACATCTGCTGAAGATTGCCGAAAAATACAATTTGAATATTTTAGGACCCAACTGTATGGGATTGTTTAATACCGATCCGGCTATCTCATTCAACGGAACTTTTTCTCCCACTCTCCCGAGTCCCGGACACGTGGCTTTTATATCTCAGAGCGGCGCCCTGGGAGTCGGAATTTTGGAATTGGCCGCCGGAACAGACCTGGGTTTCTCTGTATTCGTCAGTACCGGGAACAAAGCAGATATCACCGACGCTGATGTGCTGGAATTTCTATACCATGATAACAACACAAAAGTAATCACATTTTATCTGGAAAGTATCGATAACCCCTCTGCATTCCGGAAAATCTGCAGCAAAATTTCAGCGGTTAAGCCTCTTTTAGCGGTAAAAGCCGGCAGAACGGCAAGCGGACTCAAGGCGGCATCTTCCCATACAGGCGCGCTTGCCAATCCCGATCATATTGTGGATGGTTTTCTGAAACAGTGCGGAGTCATCCGGTGTGACACCCTGGAAGATGTTTTTGATTCAGCCAGAGCGCTTTCTCTTCAGCCCTTGCCTGCCGGACCGCGTACGGCGGTCATCACAAATGCGGGAGGACCCGGGATTCTTGCCAGCGACGCTCTGGAAAAAGCAGACTTGAAACTGGCGGTACTTAGCGAAACAACGGTTAACAAATTAAAATCTTTTCTTCCGCAGGAAGCTGCGACGGGGAATCCGATTGACATGATCGCCAGCGCCAATCATCAGACATATCATGATGTTCTTGAGGTTGTTCTTAATGATGAAGGGGTGGACAGTATCGTCCTGATTATGGTAAAACCTCCCGTGAATGCAACTCCCGCGATGATCGTTGATCATATTAAGTCACTTGTGCATAATTCCGGTAAAACAATTATCCCGGTTTTAATGGCAACGAAAGATGAAACCGCCGGTTTGGATATTTTTGAAGAATTACAGCTGCCTGTTTTCTCATACCCCGAAGCAGCGGTTAAATCTCTGGGTGTCATGCGGCAGTATGCGAAAATTCAACAACGTTTCCGAAAATCAGAAGCCATAGTGGCCCATCCCGAAATGGAGGAAACACTGCTGGCAAATACCGGAGAACAGGTCTCCACCGGTGAATTATTCGAACTGTTAACACATTACGATCTTGCCGTTGCCCCCTATCTGGTTACTGAAAATATAGAGGACTTAATTAAATTTTCAGAACAGCAGCCCGGCAAAATAGTACTCAAAATTGCCAATGAGCAAATCATTCATAAAAGTGACGCGGGCCTAGTGGCATTAAATATTGACTCTGAATCTCTATTAAAGCAGGCTTATAAACAGCTCTCGGAAAGATCTTTTCCGCTGCTACCTTCAGGGACCCAACCACTTTTTCTCGCGCAGAAACAACTATTAGGCGGTATTGAACTGGTCATCGGCGGCAAAAAAGATCCCGTTTTTGGTCCGGTTCTTATGGTGGGCTTCGGAGGTATTTTTGTAGAAGTATTAAAGGATGTATCTTTCAGGATCGCTCCGGTCAACGCCTTTGAAGCCAGAGAGATGATTTCAGAACTGCGTTCCCAGGCGCTGTTGAATGGATTCCGGGGTAATCCTGCTGTTGATCTGAACTCCTTTGCGTATGCAATCCAACGATTTGGACTGCTGCTTTCAGAGCATCCTGAAATCACGGAAATGGATCTCAATCCGCTGATCTGGGACAGTGAAAGCGGACACCCGGTCGTTGTTGATGTTAGAGCTACTCTGGCCTGAGTAACCTGATCATTATATTTAAGGGAAGGAGCATTTACGAAAATCGTTGAGTGAAAACTTCTATTTTTACTCAGAAGGCTTCTCCCCTTCCCGGTCTTTGATTGCTCCCGTTCATTTTTGATTGTAAATTGAACTCTGTAATTTAAATGCGCAATTGTTTACCGATAGAAAAACGCCATAGGAAATCATCTTGCTAAGAATTATTATCCTGCTGACGGTATTCTGTTTTCCCGGATTACTTCAGAGTCAGAATTATCTCTGGCCGACCAATGCAAGCAACTATCTCACATCGAGCTTTTGCGAGTACCGTCCGGGCCATTATCACTCCGCCATTGACATTAAAACATGGAACCGTGTAGGATACGCGATTTACGCGGTCGAAGACGGCGAAATTGTCCGTGTAAGAGTTTCGCCGTTCGGATACGGTAAGGTTGTTTATTTGCGGCTCAAAGACGGAAATGTGGCTGTGTACGCGCATCTGCAAAAATTTACTACTGAATTGGATCAGGCTGTTCGGGAACGCCAAATAGAGAAACAAAAATACTCCATCAACTGGGAGCCGTCAAAATGGGTTGTCAAAAAAGGCGACATTCTCGGTTATACAGGACAGACCGGAATCGGCGTTCCTCATTTGCATTTTGAAATTCGCGACAGCAGGGAACGACCTCTGAATCCGCTGAAATTTTATAATAACATTCAGGATGACATCCCCCCGACGCTGCAATCACTACTTATTATTCCGTTGACCCCGCAAAGCACCGTGAACGGATCATTTATTCCTGCCGAATTTAACCTAAATTACGTTCGGGACGGAGAATATCAGATTATTGAACCGATGTTCATTAAAGGCAAAGTCGGATTCGCTCTCAAAGGATACGATATGGCGAACGGAGTGCACAATTCCTTTGCTTTTTATAAAACTGAATTAAAAGTGAATGATCTCGATTATTTCCGCATGATCTATGACCGCATGGATTTTGCCCTTGCCGGTCAAATAGATGTCGAAATCTATTATCCGTTCAGAGCGAGGACCGGTAAAGTCTATCATAAATTATACATAGAACCATTTAATGATCTGGATTTTTACGATCGGTCTCTCGGAGAAGGATCCATTGAGGTTAATACGGAATCGGCGGAATTTCAGATCGATGTCAGTGATTTTTTTGGAAATTCCCGTTATATCAAAGGAACATTGCTGCCCGACGGGGCCGCGCCCCAGAAGATCAAATTAATAAACAGAACAAACAATCTGGCCTATCTCCGGATGGAGCTTCCATCAAATTTGTCAGAACTGAGATTTGCCGCCAGCTCAGACGGCCTGACATGGAAAGACATCGAATATTTCGAGATGCTTGAACGCTCCTACTCGAATCCTCATCAGGATGCCCTGCTGAAAATCATGCTCCCTTCCGGCCAGGGTAATTATTTAAAAACAATTGTTAAAACACGTGACAACCAACAGTTTACAAATACGACGCTGATGAATGGCCCGGACAGTTCCGCGATTTTATTTGATGTTTTGAACATGGGCAAAAATCTTGCCCTGCGTTTTAACCAGATAAAGGATTCTCCCGGTCTATTGCTGCGCCTTAACAATGAATCATTCTCTGAAATGATGCAGCCCGTCATCCGGGGCAGCTACTTTGAAAAAATTGTTCCCGCCGCAAATATTGGCGGAGAAAATTTGCGGGTGCGACTCCTTGACAATGAACAAACGATTCTCGACACCACATTGATTATAAAAAGGTTGTTACCCGGCTACGATCAGAAAATAGGGTTTAAAGATGAACGTATTAATCTGCGGGCAAGGACATCAAGCCTTTATGATACCCTGCTGATAACGGCTGGGAAAAAAGCGACTGACGTTTCTTTAATAAATGCCCCCGTATTCAGCTCCGCCTATCAAATTGATCCCTTTGACCTGAAACTGAAAGACATCGTCATATTGGAGATTGCTCCTGATACATTTTACAGGGATATTTCCAGGATGGGGATTTACGAAATTGACAAATCAAACAAGCTCACTTTCGCCGGATCATACTTTGACACGCTCAATAATACAATCTCCGCGGATATATCCGCTCTCGGGACATTTCTGGTGGCGGCCGATACGACAGCTCCTGAGCTTAGGGTTATTTATCCCAGGGACAATAGCCGCCTGAATCATCTTGATAAAATTCAGTTTTATACAAAAGACGATCTTTCCGGAATCAAGAAAGAATCAAATATTCGGATTCTTCTGGACGGACGTTTTATAATCCCGGAATGGGACCCCGAAAAAGACATTATTACAGGTGTGCCGCACTGGAATCCCGACAAAGGAAGCCACCTGATCACGATCACCGTTAAAGACCTCGCCGGAAATGTAAGCGAGAAAACGGTATCCATCACAATTTTATGAAAGGCAATCCTTGATCCCGATCTCCGATGATAATCCCAAAGGATTTATACCTTTTGTTAATTACCTGATAATTGCCATCAATATCTTTGTATTTGCGTTTCAGATTTACACCGGGCAGGATCCGGATCAATTTTATGCTCATTTTGGCCTTATCCCGGCAAACCTGACTCAATATGGCTTTGATCCGTCTGAATTTCTAAAAATTTTTACTTCCATGTTTGTGCATGGCGGAATCATGCATCTTGCGGGCAATATGCTGTATTTGTGGATCTTTGGCGATAATATTGAATATACTATCGGACATAAGCGTTATTTTATTTTTTATCTGATCGCGGGGATCGGCGCGGCTTTGCTGCAGATCATTTTCAATCCTGACTCTCAGATCCCCATGGTTGGCGCCAGCGGCGCTATTTCCGGGGTTCTGGGCGCTTACCTGATCAAGTATCCCAGAAACCGAATTTCCGTCTTGTTTTTTTTCATCATAATCATTCGGATTATAAAGATACCCGCTGTCATCGTGCTTTCGTTCTGGTTTTTGATTCAGTTGTATAACGGATATGCAATGCAAATGTCCGAAGGTGATACTGGCGGGGTCGCCTGGTTCGCGCACATAGGGGGCTTTGTCGCGGGATTTGTTCTTATAAAGCTGTTTGAATATTATCCAAAGTATAAATAGGTGGTTGCTCCGGCAGTGTTCAAAAAAAAAGAAGGCTGCCCGGAGGGGGGGAGGGCAGCCATCATTTTTTCCAGCAGGCTTAACTACTTCCGTGATCCCTTATATCCTTTTGGACCGGTCCCGTCACATTCTCCAGTTCCTGTTCCGACGCCTGCTCCTTTACTTCCCTGACCTCTTCCATTTTGAAATTTGCTGCCCGTGCCATCCTGTGGGCGAACAAAATCTTCATCCTGACCATTCGGTATTCCGTCACCGTCTGAATCCAATGCGTTGTCGTTTATTCCATCACCGTCTTCATCGACAAATCCTTTTGAGGAATTTCCGTTACGCATCTTTGAGCCGGTATAATCTTCATCCTGTCCGTTTGGAATTCCGTCACCATCCTGGTCCGGCGCGTTATCATTATAACCGTCTCCGTTTTCATCAACAAAACGAAATGACGCATTTGTCTTAACCTGATTCATTGATTTTGTCTTAACCTGATTCTTATATTGACTTTTTACCTGCAATGAATCCTGGGCGTTCGCGCTTCCAAAAGCAACGAATAAAACCAGCGCTGTGAATAGAGTGAATAAGTACTTCATTTGACAACTCCTTTTGAATAGTTTGTGTCTCAGTATTTGATTAAAAATAGTTCAATTGACGTGCCAAAAACCATATCCTGTTGTTTTTATTGAATTTATTTAAATTCTGGTTTGACATATACTATAGCAAATTCGACCGTTTGGTAGAGGCACCTGCGGTTTCGGTCTAATATTGATTTAATTTGGTAGATAAAATATACAAGAGGCAAAAAAAAAATTGGTGTCATGCAAATCCCACGATTAAAATCGTGGGTTATTAAGTTAACAGGATTAGTTTGACAACTCATAACTACAGTCGTAGAGACTTTAAACCGGTTTTTGTCTGAAAGTCGAAGTCATAAAAAAGAGGCTGTCACAAAAACAATTGTGACAGCCTCTTTTAAGTTATTTGGTCGGGCCGATCATTGTTTCGGGACGAACCCATTCATCAAATTCTTTTTCGGTAAGGAAGCCCAGTTCCAGAGCCGCTTCTTTCAGAGTCTTGTCTTCACGCCAGGCTTTGAGGGCAAGCTGAGCCGCTTTGTCATAACCAATATGACTGTTCAATGAAGTCACAAGCATTAATGAATTTTTAAGATGCGCCTGAATATTTTTCATATTCGGCTCGACACCAACTACCGCGTTTTCACGGAATGACGCGCAGGCATCGGCAAGAATGTTTACGGACTGAAGAATATTATAGGCCATCAAAGGTTTAAATACGTTTAGTTCAAAATTACCCATAGATCCGGCGAAAGAAATTGTACTGTCATTTCCCATTACCTGGCAGGCGACCATGGTAACCATTTCGCTTTGTGTGGGGTTAACTTTTCCGGGCATAATCGAGCTTCCCGGTTCATTTGCCGGCAGATTTAACTCTCCCAATCCGCTTCTCGGACCGCTTCCAAGCCAGCGGAGATCATTCGCGATTTTCATCATCGCTGCCGCAAGCGTTTTCAGAGCTCCGGAGGTTTCAACAATGGCGTCATGAGCGGCAAGTCCGGCAAATTTATTTCGTGTGACTACAAACGAATGACCGGTTATTTTTGAGATCTCCTGGGCCATTTTAGTGTCATATCCAACTTTTGTATTCAAACCTGTTCCCACAGCTGTTCCGCCAATGGCGATTTCATATAAATGAGGCAGGGTGTGTTCGATTGCCTCGCCCGCCATTTCCAGCTGAGCGGCATATCCGGAAAATTCCTGGCCAAGAGTTAATGGTGTCGCGTCCTGCAAATGGGTGCGTCCGATTTTTACTATATCTTTAAATGCTTTTGCTTTCGCGTCCAGCGCCTTCTGTAATGATTTTAATTCCGGAAGCAGTTTTTCCTTAATTGCGATCACTGTTGAAACATGCATGGAAACGGGGATTGTATCATTCGTTGACTGAGCCATATTCACATGATCATTCGGATGTACAGGAGCTTTTGTGCCCATTTTCCCGCCAAGCATTTCAATCGCGCGGTTTGCGATCACTTCATTAACATTCATATTGAACTGCGTAGCGCTTCCGCTTTGCCAGATAACCAGAGGGAAATGCGCGTCCAGCTTACCTTCGATAACTTCATTCGCCGCTTTTTCGATCGTATCCGCAATTTTTTTATCAAGCTGACCAAGCGATGCGTTCACGCGGGCCGCCGCTTTTTTAACAATCGCGTGCGCGCGAATAAATTCTTTTGGGAAAAATTCCTGACCAATCTTAAAATTTTCTGATGCGCGTTGAGTTTGCGCGCCGAAATACTTGTCTTCCGGCACCATAACTTCACCAAGCGCGTCCTTCTCTTTTCTCATCATGATCTCCTTAATTCTTGAAGTTAAAAATTTTAAATGTATCGTTTTTGATAAACAATTATCACAGCATACACACCAGGCTTTTTTCTATATGAACATTTCCATGGTGACATAAGATACAAAAAAAACTTATGAATTTTAAGGATAACTTAATTTAAATTTTGGAATTTTTTGTGAGGTTAAACCGACCGGATTGTCCAGATTGTCGGGAAAGTAAAAAAGAGTGCGAAAGGGGGGATTTGAACCCCCACGTCCTTGCGGACACTAGACCCTGAACCTAGCGCGTCTACCAATTCCACCACTTTCGCATCAAAAGTTTCCGAATTTACAAAATAAGAAATATGAAATCAACCATACTATTTAGATAAAATCCTTTATTCCATAATTAATCCGCCTTTAGTCCAGCGCCTCGCGGATTATTTGCAGAAGTTGTTTCGGGGTGAATGGTTTTTGAATAAATCCACTCCCTTTTTTTCTTTTTTGTACATGCTCATTTTCCGTATATCCGGACATAAAAATACTCTTCATTTCAGGATGAATAGGAAGAAGCCTGTCCAAAAGTTCATAACCGTTCATTTTTGGCATAACGACATCGGTAAGTATAAGATCGATTGGATCCTTATATTTTTCGCAAATCAGCAGCGCGAGTCCTCCGTTTGATGCTTCAAGAATTTTGTAACCGTGGAGACTCAGCGTTTCACACACAAGATTCCGTACTTCGTCTTCATCCTCTACAACCATAATAGTCTCATCGCCGCGTTTGCCCTGATCAATTACAGATTTCTTCTTTATCGCTTCCGCCGATTCCCCTATCCACGGCAGATAAACATTAAACGTTGACCCGACATTAGGCCGGCTATCGACCTTAACGTATCCTCCGGATTGTGTTACAATACCATGTACTGTTGATAATCCAAGCCCTGTTCCCTGTCCGCTGTCTTTTGTGGTATAAAAAGGCTCGAAAACATGATCAATTTCGGTTTTTGACATCCCGATTCCATTATCGCTTACCGATAGCAGAATGTATGTTCCGCCAGGGATATCCCATAATCCTTCTTCTTCACTGTGTTTTATTTCCACCTGTCTGGTTTCAATTACAAGTCTTCCGCCATTCAACATCGCATCTCTGGCATTAACGGCAAGATTTATAATCACCCGCTCAATTTGAGCAGGATCGGCTTTAATATTCCCTGAATTACCGTCCAATTTTGTTTTTAATTCAATATTTTCCGGAATTACGCGTCTCAGCATCTTTTCCATTTCAGCAATAAGTGAATTCAGATTAATAACCCGGAGCTGCAAAACCTGTTTTCTGCCGAATGCCAGAAGCTGCCGAGTAAGCGATTCCGCTCTTTCCGTCGCGTTACGAATTTGAACAAGATATTTGAAAAGCGGTTCAGCCTCTGTAATTTTGGAGAAACCCAGATCAACATACCCCTGGATAATAGTTAAAAGGTTATTAAAATCATGCGCGACACCACCCGCGAGTCTGCCGACCGCCTCCATTTTCAACGCCTGAAACAGCTGTTCTTCCAGCTGCTTTCTTTCGCTAATGTCTTTTATGGACGCGATAAAGCCGGTTGGTTCGCCTGAACTGTCCCTGAGAACAGCCGCGCTCAATTCCACCGGGAATATTTCCCCGTTGTTTTTAATGCTGTGATGCTGTATCGCTTTGCGGACACCTGAATGGCGGATCATTTGCATGTTTTTCAATGCATCTTCCCTTTCAGTATCAATTACATAATCAAGCAGATTATTACCGATTACCGCATCTCGTGAATTTCCCCCATAAATTTTCAGCGTTGTATCATTTAGTTGAAGAATTTTTCCGTCAAAGTCGGTGACAACAATCGCGTCAGCAACCGAATTAAACATAGCCCTGATTTTTTCTTCTGAATCACGCAGAGCGTTTTCGACGGCTTTTCGTTGTGATATATCACGGACAATTACCAGTTCTGCCGGCTTCCGCTGATACGTCATAAGACCCACATTTATCTCAACTAAAATGTTGTCCCCGTTTGCATTTTGCAAAATGGTCTCATAAATGGCAGGTACATTTTTTCCATTCCGACGTTGTTGATATCTTTCCATAATTTTAGGAAGTTCATCCGGATGCACATAGTTTTTGAAGGAGGTTCCGACCAAGTCTTCAACCCTGCATCCGCGCATGACCGCCAGCATTGGATTAACATATACAGCAATGGTATTTTGTATGATGGCAATCCCGTCATTAGCCTGCTCAACCAAAATCCGGTATTTTTCCTCGCTCTCCTGCAAATCATCTACAACACGTTTCCGTTCCGTGATATCATCAGAAATCACAAGGATTCCGTCTTTACCTTCAGGAAGCTGGATTTTTATTTCTTTTAATTCAAGAATACATCTAGTACCGTCTTTCAAATCATTCTTAACTTCATGAGTTAAATATTGACCGGCCAGGATGTTTTTGATATTACTCCCTACAATATCTCTGCCTTCACTGGCAATATCACGTACATTTAATCCGATAAGTTCTTTTCTGGAACTTCCAAACGATTTACATACCGCCGGATTTACATCGATAATGATCCCTTTACTGTCTTCCAACATGATTCCGCTCGGCGAAAGTTCGAAAAGAGCGCGATAGCGTTCCTCGCTTTTCCGCAATTTTTCTTCCGCGGACCGGCGGTCCGTGATATCCCTGATTGTGACAAAATCTGCCTCCATGCCTTCGAACTGAACTTTAGTTCCGAGACCCTCTACCCATTTTGTAGAACCGTCTACAGCTCTAATCATATATTCAGCAAGGAATCCGCCGTCATTGTTCATAACCATCATCAAATGATTTTTTAAATCCTCATGATATTCTTCAAACACAAATTCAAGCGCATTTTTCCCGTATGCTATTTCCGGAGACTTTACCCCGATTAATTCCGCGGCGGAATTGTTGGCAAAAAGTATAATACCGTTCCAGTCCAATATAATTGCTGCGTCGAGCATGGTTTCCATCAACGAATGGAATAATTGTTCACGCTCCTGAAAAATTTTCTCCGCCAGTTTATTATCAGTGATATCCGTGCTTGTTCCCACCATCCTGGTAATATCGCCGTTTAAATTATGAACAAGACTACCTCTCACTAATAACCATCGTATGCTTCCGTCTTTATGCATCATCCTGTGGGTTATTTCCACTGCATCGGTTTCACCATTTAAATGGGCGCCGACAGCCTTATAAACCATTTCTTTATCATCCGGATGCACCAGGTTAAACCACCCGTCCATATGTTCTGAGATTTCTTGATCATCATAGCCTAACATATGTTTCATATGAGTGTCTATATAGAGATTTCTCGTTTCCGGATTAAAATCCCAAACACCGATTTTTGCTGCCGTCGTCGCCAGTTCGTATCTTTGCTGACTTTCGATCAACGCATCCTGAGTTTTTTTGATTTCTGTGATATCTCTTACAATGGCGAGAATATAAATTTCGTTTGAAAATTCAAACTGTTTAATGCTGACTTCCGCGGAAAACAACGTCTGATCAAATTTTTTGTGCTGCCATTTAAAAAATTGCGGTTCACCGCTTAAGGCGGCCTTAATGATCTTCTTTATACTAGTCCGTGATTCCCGCCCGTCAGGCTGTATAGCGGGTGAAAATTTTTCCGGGGATGAAGCGATGATCTGCTCTTTTGTACATTTAAATATCTCAAGCGCTTTTTGATTACAATCCACATACAGCCCGTCTTCCATTATAAAAATGGCGTCCTGCGCGGTTTCAAAAAGGACATGAAACTTCTCATCTTCCCCGTTTTTTTTGATTCCGGGTCCGCTGACATTCACTCCGGCGACCCGTTTCCGTAATTCCACAAGTTCTGCGATCAGTTCTTTTTTCGATTTTTTGAAATCATTCATCCTAAATTCCTGAGATTCCCTGATATCAGCATTAACGACTGATCGGGATAGATAATTATTTAAAAACCATGTTTTGAAAAACATTATACAAAATATCATCCGCGCTATTTAAGACACGCACAAAACAGTATAATTAAAAATTTGGATATACTTCAAAGGTTATCGGCAGTTCTTTTTAAAGAATTAAAATATTTTGATTAAAATTTGTGAATAGACAGAATGGCCGGACACAATAAAAGTGAAAAATAGACCAAAGCTATTTTTTTCTCATTCAAACCGTTTCCAAAAAAGGCGGATTGATTGCTCATAATTTTCTGTAATTTCAATATCACCGTGTTTTTCGAACCAATAATCCGGTAATATCGCATTATACAAATCGTCTGTAAATCTTTCACCGACCAAGACGATGATCCCTTTGTCAGTCGCGGATCGGATCAACCTTCCGACAGACTGTATCACCTTGTTCATCCCCGGATATATAAAAGCATATTCCATCCCCTGATTTTGCTTTTCTTCATAGTACTCTCTAAGCAGTTCCCTCTCATAGCTTACTTTTGGCAGTCCCGGGCTGACTATTATGACCCCAATCGCCATATCGCCGCGATAATCAACACCCTCCGAAAATACACCACCCATGACACCCAGCAAAAGATGAGGGTTGGAATGATCATTCAGAGACCGGAGAATTTCATCACGCTCCGTTTCATTTAATCCCGGTTTCTGAATGATTTTTTCTGATTTTACCTTCCCGAGAAAAATATTCACGTTTTGTAAATAATCGTATCCCGGAAAAAACACGAGATAATTCCCGGACTTAATATTTATAGTATTTTCTATGACTTCCGCAATCCTGGCGTAACTATTCATGCGGTCTTTGTATCGTGTGGATATACCCGGTACGATTACCACTTTCCTGTTTTTGGCGGAAAACGGCGAATCTAATCGCAGTCCACTCGTCCTCTCGGTTCCCAGTCCCAGCACCTCCTGATAAAAATCCATAGGATCCAGCGTGGCCGACATGGCAATTACGGAATGGAATCCATCCATCCGCTGGCCAAGATAACCGGACGGATCACAACAGCGGATTTTAAGAATGCCCCCCGCAGAAGCGTCATAGAACGGAACAAAAGCTCTGTCCGTGAAATGAGCAATCTTTACGAATCTTCTTATTTTATAATAAAATTGTTCAATAGGGTCATCCATTATCAGAATTTTGTTTTTAATTTTATGGATCAGATATTTTAAAAAAACGGATTCAAAAAGTGTGAATACATTATCCCACTCAGGAATATTCAGCTCGGCTTTAAAAAATTGCTGTCCTGAAAAGTGAATTTCCCCTTCGAGATTTAATTTTCCCATGAGATCATCAATTTCCCGCAGCGCTTTTATAAGATCCTTAAATATTTTCTCTTTTTTCTTATGGTGCCATTTTATGAGATTCCCAATATTCTCACGGCCGATTTCCGGAGAAAGATAATCCATGCCTCGCTCATATAAATTATGGGCTTCATCGATGATTAGTATCCAGTCTGAATAATCTTTTTTCGCGAACAACCGGCGAATAAAAACCGCCGGATCAAACACATAATTATAATCCCCGACAATCATATCGCAGTGCGCGCTTATATCCATTGAAACTTCAAACGGGCATAAGGTCTTTTCAACAGCAGTCTGATAAATAATTTCAGGAGTAAGTATATTTTTCTCCAGTAGATTTTGCAGGATATCCGTTTCATCCATCCGGTCCCTGTAATCTTTGGCGAATTTACAATGAGCTTCATGACAAAAATATATGTCATTCGCGCACATTTTCTCTGATGCCCTTAAATATAATACTTTGAAATCCAATCCCTGCCCGATAAGGGGCTCGACGGTTTCTCTGACGATATTTTGCTGTGTCGTTTTTGAGGTAACAAAGAATATTTTTTTATTATGGGCGATCGCATACCGGATGGCCGGGAATATAGACGCGGCGGTCTTTCCGGTTCCCGTGGGCGCCGATACCATACTGTGCGCGCCTGAATTAAGATCTGCTTCAATCCTTTCAATCATCTGGCGCTGCTGGGGACGCTTTTCCGGCAAATCAAAACTGATCCTGTTAAGCTCATCCATCCTAAGTGCCGTTTCAGCCTTTTCATGTTCCATTTCTTCGATAATTTCATCAAAACGATGAAACAGAAGCTTTTCCGCGTCCATGCGGACAAATGGGATATCAAATTTTCGCCTGGCGTCATTGATCAGATTCACGAGAATTAAATGGGTGCTGACCTCAATACCCTCAAGCTCATCCTGAAGCATGTAACCATAGGTGATAACCTGTTCTATAAATTCCGGATAATGCCTGATATCGAGTCTTTTAAATTCAGCGCCGGTGAGGATAACAGATTTTATTTCTTCAACTTCTACCTTGTTTTTTAACTGATACACACCATCGATTCGCCCCTGCAACACAAAAGTTAAATCGCGGTATTTGTATTCGCGGCGCAGTGAATATTCTGAGTGGAATAGACCGTACGTGTTATTTTTTTGCAGACGAACTTTATCGTGTGCTTTTCGGCCAAGCATGCCTCTTTGAGGCAAGGGAAACGATGATAACAACTGGGGTTGGCGTGAAGATCTGATTAAATCACGAACGCCTAAAAAGATGTGGTCATTTTCAATCCTGATGGCCATTTTGACCTGTGAGGCTTATCAATTTGAGGATAAATACTACAATTGTCTTTGAAGTCATTTTTAAAATCTCAATACCGAAAAATGTGGCAATCAAGTCATCAGATATATCATTTCGTTCAGGCCCCTGGCTACTTCCTTATAAAAATTCAGATTACTGCCTTTGTAAACCTGTTCGCTGAACGCCGGTATCCCCGCCGCGATAAACTTTTCAAGAAATTCATTGAGTATCTCTTCTGGCTCTTCACCGATGATTGAAGAAAAGTAATCCAGCACATTCATCACCGTATCCGGATATTCATCAAGATCTATTGGGATCACACTATCTAAAAGAAAACTCATAAGCTCATCATATTTTGACTCGCTTATAAAATCTGTCAACTGAATGGAGATTAAGGGCTTTTCTGTTTCGTTATGTGAAAATAAACGAGAATATTCTGTCTGCAGCGCGCTCATTTCTTCACCCTGGTAAGAATTAATCACATCGAGCACTTTTGCCGCGAGCAGATTATCCAAATCGGAATCAACCATTTTTTCCATTTCCCTAAAAAGATAATGAAACTCATGAGTCAGTTCATCATAGGGAAATGATAAAGCCTTTGAATAGAAGCGAAAGGACAGGCTGAGTACATCTTTATTAAATTCGGTTTCCATGACAATCAACTTTCTTATACAAAACTAACAGGAATTGTGGTCAATTTAGCAAAGCCCGCCCTAAATTTCAATTAATTGGTATCCAAAATCTGACTACTCAAATGCCTGATTGAGCCACATTTTGTTCATATCGTATGGCGCGGGTTCTCCACCCAGATATTTGTGGAACCAGTCCAAATGCGCGTTATAATAAAACGGCATCGATTTTACATGACTTGGCCAGTGTCCGTCGTTTTTAAATACGATTAACCGGGACTCCACTCCCATCTTTTGCAGCGCTGTAAAAAACTCCAGACTCTGTGTATAGGGGACCCGGTAATCCCGCTCTCCCGTGATGACCAGACACGGGGTTTTAAAATTTTTGACAAATTTATGTGGTGACCAGCGGTCATAGCTCTCTGATTCCCATGGCGTCCCGCCCAAATCCCATTCGGGAAACCAGAGTTCCTCGGTGGCGCCGTAAAAAGCGGGAAGATTATAGAGCCCCATCATTGAAGCCAATGCTTTAAAGCGAGTCGTATGTCCTTCCAGCCACATCATCATATAACCGCCGTATGACCAGCCCATGGCGCCCATGCGGTTTTCATCCACATATGGCAGATTCGCCAGGGAATCAGTAACGGCCATAATATCCTGATATACTTTCCCGCCCCAGTCTTTGGATATGGCAGTTGTAAATTCCTGCCCGTAGCCGCTTGAACCGTGAGGATTCGGAAATGCCACGATATAACCCGAACCGGGATACATTTGCCAGTCACCCCGGAAACCGTCATACCACTGATACTGCGGTCCGCCGTGTACATTCAGTATCAGTGGATATTTTTTTGCCGGATCAAAATTATGCGGTTTGATTATAAAAGTATGAATTTTTTTCCCTGTGGGACTCTCGATCCACATCTCCTCGCCCGGACGAAGATCAACGGTTTCTTCAATTTCCTTATTGAAAAAAGAAAGCCGTTCCGATTTTCCATCTACCGATACTTTATACAATTCGGCCGGTTCCGCTATGCTCCTGCGGATCACAGCCAGCCATTTATTGTTTTTTGAAACCGTGATCGCGTCAATCGTTTTTAAATCAACTACTTTTCTTATTTTTCCCGATTTTAACGCCACATTATACAGAGGAAAATGGCCTTTTTCATGAATCGTGAAATAGATACTTTTCGAATCCGGCGCCCAATCAAAGGTTCCAACCCAGTTATCGGTTGTTTCGGACAAGACACCGGTTGTATTTTTCTGTCTGTCATACACCGCGAGACGCCGGAGATCAGATTCAAATACGGGGACTTTTTGCGTTTCAAAGGCAATATAGCGGCCATCCGGAGAATAGGCCGGCTGTCCGTCATACGCCTTGTTTGATGCGGTAATGTTTTTTGATTCACCGGTCTGAATATCGATAAGCCATAAATCTTTATTTGTGGTTTCGGCTTCGTTACTTTCCCGGTTTGATTCCACACAAATCTCTTTTCCGTCCGGAGAAACGCTAAAACCTCCGCCAAAAGCGGGTGAATCAAAATCACCCGGAGTCAAATCTATTAATTCAGAAGAGTTCAAATCAAAACTAAACAAATGGGTTCGTTTTCCGTCTTTATAGGTTGTCCAGTGACGGTACAGAAGCTGATCTGCCATATGCGCCTGCAGGGGGCCGTTAGCCAATGTTGAGTCGTTTGCTTGATTGCATTCATCATCGGCGCCGCATTCAGGGTAAACATCCGCGGCAAAGATTATTTTATCCGGGCTTAACCATTCAGGGTTGCTCACGCCAATCGCCAAATCAGTTAACTGATTAGATTCCCCGGTTTTCACATTCAGCAGCCAGGCTTGCGATCCGTTTTCACGAGTGGAGACAAACAACAGATGTTTACCATCGGCTGACCAGCGCGGATGGCTGTCGGATTTAGGATGATCAGTGAGCTGTCTCAGATTTTTGCCGTCATTGTCCATGATGTAAACTTCTGAATTACTCGTGCCGTCATAAAGACTATTCCTGCCGGTGACAAAAGCAATTCGTTCTCCATCGGGTGAGATGCGCGGATCACCCACTCCGGTTATCTTATAAAGATCATCCAGCTGGAATGCCGCTTTTTGGGCGAATAAACCGCCGATAGCAAAAAATACAAGAAAAATCAGAATGCTGAATCTATTCATCTTCTTATCTCCGTTTTGATTCGATTTATAAAAATAAAACATTTCCTTTAAAATATAAAATTTTTATCCTTTTTATGATTATTATAAACCCGAATTATTTTTCAGGGAACTGCTTAAATACCGGGTCTGCCCTTGATTGATGTTTAAAAGAAATTTAAGTTGTTTGATAACGCAACAACTGTTCGCCGAAAAAATCGCTAAAGGACTAAAATGGATATCATCAGTAACCTGAAAATCATCCACCGAAGGATTGAAACCGCCTGCGCCCGCTGCGGCCGCAATCCATCCGATGTCAAACTCCTTCTGGCTACAAAAACCGTATCTCCCGAAAACATTAAAATTGCCCTGAACGAAGGTGAAACGCTTATCGGGGAAAATAAAATTCAGGAGGCACTGAAAAAATTTGACGCGCTAGAGTCAGAGAAGATAGAACGCCATTTTATCGGTCATCTTCAAAAAAACAAAATTAAGGATGCCCTGAAATTCGCGGACATGATTCAGTCCGTTGACCGGTTAGATCTGGTTGAAAAACTGGATCAGCGTCTCCGGTTTGAAGACAAAAGTATGAATATCCTGATTCAGGTAAACACATCTGACGAGGACAGCAAATTCGGCATAGCGCCCGAACACGCCATGGAACTTGTGAAAAAAACTTCCGCTTACGATTCCATCCATGTAAAAGGATTGATGACTATCGGAATATTTTCCGGTGATGAAGAGGAAATCCGTAAATGTTTTACAATTCTCAGGCAATTGCAAATCCGTATCCGGGAAGAAAATATACCAAACGTGGAAATGGATATCTTATCCATGGGTATGTCAGGTGACCTTGAGATTGCCATAGAAGAAGGATCAACCATGCTACGGGTGGGCACCGCTATTTTCGGTGACCGGGTATATCCCGACACTTACTACTGGAATGAAAGCGGGAAATGATTGCCCTGAAATTCCCGGGCAACAAAGAAAAAATCCGCTGAGAAAATGATGATTTTTACCGAGAATTTTGATAAGGAAACCAACCATGTCGCTGCAAAAAGTAATTGACTATTGTTCCCAAAAAAAGGGGGCGACGCGCGAATTTCCATTTGACGACACGACCCTTGTTTTTAAAGTAATGAATAAAATGTTCTGCCTGATTAATCTTACTGAACCTTACAGCATTAACCTGAAATGTGATCCAGTCTATGCCGTCGCCATCCGGCAGAAACATCCGGCTGTCACCCCCGGATACCACATGAATAAAAAACACTGGAACACTGTCCAGCTTGACCAAAGCATCGGGCATCCGCAGATCTTTGAGTGGATAGATGATTCTTACGACCTGATCGTCGCCAGCCTGAAAAAATCGGACCGGGATCATCTTGCCTCTCTCTAACTTACGGAATGTTGTAAGATTTAATTTGCGGTAATTTCCCGGAATTAAGACGCCTCCCTTTTTGTTTCCCCGGCATTAATATTTAAAAATCCCTGTCAACTTATACTCAAAGATCGCATGGTGAATAAATTTAACTATATAATTGTCGGTCAAGGGCTGGCCGGTTCATTATTGGCCCATTCATTGCGGAAAGCAGGAAAAAGCGTTTTAATTGTTGATTCTTTTAAACCGAACTCTTCATCCAGAGTGGCGGCGGGATTAATAAATCCGGTTACCGGACGCAGGATGGTTAAAACATGGCAGGCTGATACTCTGCTTCAAAATGAATATCGCGCGTCTTTTCTCTCATGCAGAACAGAAAAATGACTGGGAAATAAAACAAAACTCCGCGGAATACAAAAACTATGTGTGTTCAGGACCGGACCCGCTAAATTCTGAACATATTCGCGCTCCCTCTGTCGGGAACAAAGGGTGAACTGCTCACCGTAAGAATTCCGGCTCTCAAATCTGGTCGTATCATCAAACACGGTGTTTTTATCATCCCGCTCGGCAATCAACTGTTCAGGATCGGCGCCACTTACAATCGTGATAAAAAAGATGAGTCAGTAACTGAACAGGCGCGTGAA
>JACDJC010000463.1_pt1 | contig 47229 bp, 41 predicted proteins | sample 7454191 | NCBI WGS metagenome assembly JACDJC01 (sample SAMN14253291, study PRJNA609438) | sludge metagenome | isolation source: sludge after 25d culture with pyrite and EDTA | collected 2018-12-20
ACCGAGGGACCGGAGCGGCCGGGCGCGACGGCCACGGGATCCCCCACGTGAGCCCACCTCGGGACGAGCCGACCGACGACGGCTGGGACGAGGAGCGCTTCGAAGAGGACCTGGCGTTCGAGGACGCCGGGGCGGGCGACGACGTGATCGTCGAGCGGGCCCGACGCGAGGCGAGCGGCCCGGTCGCTGCGGCTGCAGTCGACGACCGACGCGGCCGCAGCCTCCTTGCCGCCAGCACGATGCCCGCGATCGGGACGACGCTCAGCCGCGCCACCGGCCTCGTCCGCGTCGGTGCGCTGACCTACGCCCTCGGGCTGACGACGATCGCGGACGTCTACAACCTCGCGAACACCACCCCGAACATCCTCTACGAGCTCGTCCTGGGCGGCGTGCTGTCCTCGACGCTGGTGCCGTTGTTCGTCCGCACGCTCGACGACGCCGACGACGACACCGCCTCGGTGGTGACCACCGTGGCGTTCTCCGCGATCGTCGCGATGACCCTCATCGGCGTGGTGCTCGCACCGTGGGTCAACCGGCTGTTCGCGCTGCCGCTGGAGGGCGCGGACAAGGCGCAGCAGCTCGAGCTCGGTGACGACTTCCTGGTGCTGCTCATCCCGCAGATCCTCTTCTACGGCGTGACCACGCTGGTGACGGCGTTGCTGCACGCACGTCGACGCTTCGCGCCGCCGGCGTTCACCCCGGTGCTCACCAACCTGGTGACCGCCGCGGCAGCGATCGCGGCGGCGCAGTGGTTCCATCGCAGCGGCGCGGAGATGGGCCAGGTGTACGTGCTCGGCCTCGGCACCACCGCCGGTGTGGCGGTCATGGCGATCGCTCTCGTTCCGTTCATCAGACGTGCCGGGATCCACCTCCGCTGGCGCTTCCAACCTCGTCACCCGGCGGTCCGGTCGGTGCTGCGGCTCTCGGGCTGGACCGTCGGCTTCGCCGCTGCCAACCAGGTGGCCCTGCTGCTGATCCTGACCCTCGCCCGGGGCCAGGAGGCCGGCACCGTTTCGGCTTACCAGTACGCGTTCATCTTCTTCCAGCTGCCCCACGGGCTCATCGCCGTGTCGGTCATGACAGCGATCCTCCCGGAGCTCGCCGAAGCCGCCGTCGACCGGGACGATCGCACCTACATCTCCCGGTTCCGCGAGGGGACGAGCCTGCTGCTCACGTTCCTGCTGCCGGCGGCGATCGGGCTGGTGTTCATCGGCGAGCCGCTGATCCGCATCTTCCTGCAACGGGGGAGCTTCACCGCCGAGGACACGACTCGGACCACGCAGATGCTGATGGGGTTCGCGATCGGGCTCCCCGCCTTCTCGGTCTACCTGTACTGCGTGCGGGCATTCTTCGCCCGACGCGACACCCGCACCCCGTTCTTCTTGAACCTCGGCCAGAACGCGCTGAACGTGGCGTTGGTCGTCCCCTTCACCCGCATGTGGGGACCGGTGGGCCTGGCCGTGTCGTACTCGGTGTCGTACTGGGCGATCGCGGTCCTCACGCTCTACGTGCTCAACCGACGGGTCCCGCACCTGTTGACCGTTCGGGCCATGTGGCCGTTCCTCCGTTCGATCGGCGTCGGCGGTGCCGTGTTCCTGGCGTTGGGTGCCACGGCGGTGGTCCTCGGCGACCAGGTCGGTTCGGTCGTCAAGCTGGTCGTCGAGGTCGGCGTCGCCGTCGCCGTCTTCGTCCCGGTCACCCTGATGCTCAAGCCCAAGGGGTTCGAACCAGCGATCGACCGATTGCGCCAGGGCATGCGCCGACGCGGCCGGTCGATGGCCGGTTGATCGGCGGTTGATCGGCGGTTGATCGGCGCTGCGCCGTCACGGTCCCCGAACCGGCGCGAGAGCTGGTTAGGCTTCGGCCTCATGTGGAAAGCGATCAAGCGGTGGTGGGCCTACCTGGGCGCGAAGGTCAACAGCGTCTTCAACGAGAAGGCCGACCCCAAGGTGCAGCTCGAACAGGCGATCACCGAAGCACAGGACCAGCACCGTCGACTCAAGGAGCAGGCGGCGAACGTCATCGCCAACCAGAAGCAGAACGAGATGCGCCTGGACGCGACGCTGGCAGAGCTGGAGAAGCTGAACCGCAACGCGCAGCAGGCCGTCCTGATGGCCGACGAGGCCACCCGCAAGGGCGATGCAGCCAAGGCAGCTGAGTACACGTCCGCGGCGGAGGCGTTCGCCAACCAGCTCATCGCCAAGGAGAAGGAGGTCGAGAACCTCAAGGCGATGTCGCTGCAGTCGACCCAGGCCGCCGAGCAGGCCAAGAACGCCGTGCAGCAGAACTCACGGGTGCTCCAGCAGAAGCTGGCGGAGAAGCAGAAGCTCCTCGGTCAGCTCGACCAGGCCAAGATGCAGGAGCAGATGAACAAGGCGATGGCCTCGTTGTCCGAGCAGGTCGGCGAGGACGTGCCGACGCTGGACGAGGTGCGGGAGAAGATCGAGACCCGCTACGCCAAGGCCAAGGGCATGGCCGAGCTGCAGGACATGTCGGTCGAGTCAAAGATGCTGGAGGTCGAGCAGGCGTCGATCAACATCGAAGCCCAGGCCCGGCTGTCGGAGATCCGCTCCAAGCTCGGCATCGGCGAAGCTGCCGAAGCACCGGCCGACGAGGCTGCGCCGGCGACGGAACCGACCACCGAGCCGGCGAGCGAGCCCACCCCCGGCACCTGAGCTGAGCGAGCGGTCACCGCCTCAGCTGAACTCGAGGCCCTCGAAGTCGCCGCTGGTCCGCCACGCCTCGATGTGGGCGAAGTACGCGACCGGGCCGCCGGGGTGCCCGCTCATGCCGCGACGTTGCCGGCGGCCGATCGTTGCACCCTCGTTGTTGTAGTAGCCGGGCGTGCACTCCAGGTTCCCGAGGAACGACCCGGGGCTGCCGTCGATCAGGGCCATCCACGCGTCCTGGGCGGCGACGCTCACCTCGACCCGGTGTGCGTCGGCCGTGATCGCGTGGGCGATGACCGCAGCGGTGGTGGTCGCCGCCTCGGTCAGGTTGTGGGTGATGTTGGACACCAGGTTCGCGCCCTGGGTCAGTCCGATGACGAACAGGTTCGGGAAACCCCGCACGTGCATTCCGTGCAACGACACCATGCCGTCGTTCCACGCGTCGCTCAGCGTCAGCCCGTCGCGGCCGGTGGTCTCGAAGCCGGAGCGTCGGGCGAAGGCGGTGCCGACATCGAAGCCCGAGGCGAAGATGATGCAGTCCAGGCCGTAGTGGCGCTCGCCGACCCACGCGCCGTCGGCATCGATGCGCGTCACTCCCCTGCCGTCGGTGTCGACCAGGTGGACTCCGGGCTCGTTGAACGCCTGCAGGTACTCGTCGTGGAAGCAGGGGCGCTTGCACAGCTGTCGGTACCACGGCTTGAGGCCCTCGGCGGTGGCGGGATCGGCGACGATCGAGTCGATGCGGTCGCGGATGTCGCCCATCTTGTCGTCGTCGCAGTCCTCGTAGGCTCGGGTCATGAGCTCGGGGGTGAGCTCGGCGCCGTCGGCGACCATCTCGATGATGCGATCACGGATCCGTCGGGAGATGTCGGTCCAGCCATCCTCGACGTAGTCCTCGTCGGTGAAGCCACCGGTCTGCAGCGTGGCGAAGTTCAGCAGCCACTCGCGCTGCCAGCCCGGCCGGAGGTCGGCGAAGTCCTCGGCGCCGAGCTCCCGGTTGGCCCGGACGTCGACCGACGACGGCGTGCGCTGGAACACGTAGAGCTCGCCGGCGGAGCGAGCCAGGTGCGGGACGGCCTGCACGGCGGTCGCCCCGGTGCCGATGATGCCCACCCGCCGGTCGACCAGGCGATCCATGGGAGCACCGGCGGCGTCGCCGCCGGTGTAGCGGTAGTCCCACCGACTCGTGTGGAACGTGTGGCCCTCGAACAGGTCGATGCCGGGGATTCCGGGCAGCTTGGGTCGGTGCAACGGCCCGGTGCCGATCGTGACGAACCGAGCGCGCACAGCATCGTCCCGGTCGGTGCGGACGATCCACCGAGCTGCCTCCTCGTCCCAGTCCAGCGACGTGACCTGGGTGGCGAGCAGGGCGTCGCGGTACAGGTCGAAGGTCTCGGCGATGCGCCGGGCGTGGGCGAAGATCTCCGCCGCCGGCACGTACTTGGCCGACGGCAGGTAGCCGGTCTCCTCGAGCAGGGGCAGGTAGACCATCGCTGCGGTGTCGCACATGGCACCCGGGTAGCGGTTCCAGTACCAGGCCCCGCCGACGTCGCCACCGCCCTCGAGGATCCGGATTCGCTGGACGCCGCGCTCCCGGAGCCGAGCTCCGGTCACCAGCCCTGCGAAACCACCGCCGATGATCGCCACGTCGACGTCGTCGTCCACCGGCGCACGTTCGACCCGCTCGAGGTGTGGATCGTCGAGCAGGTGCGCGAACCTTCCCGTCGGCTGGACGTACTGGTCGTTGCCGTCGGCTCGGATCCGCTTGTCGCGCTCGATCCGGTACTTCTCGATCAGCTCATCGCGATCGAGCCGCGGTGAAGGCCCCCGGTCCATGAGCGGACGGTACTCCCGGGCGGGGCGACGACGTCGGCCTCCCGGGGTGCAGCGGGCGACTCAGGCGGGCAGGACGACGAGGTCGTCCGCGTGGACGACGGTCCCATCGGACGCGTCGGAGGACCGTCGACCGGCCATCGCCTTCAACGTCGGTGTGTCCACCCGCACGAGGCCCTTGGCAACGACGGTGCCGTCGGGGCCGACGACCTCCACCGCGTCCTCCGCGTCGAAGGTTCCGTCGACCGAGGTGACGCCGGCCGCCAGCAACGACCTCCCGCCGCTGACGACGGCGCGCACCGCGCCCTCGTCGATCGCGACCTGTCCGTGGGACGGCAGCGCGAACGCGATCCAGAGCTTGCGGGCCGACAGCTTCCGCGCCCGGGGCAGGACGATCGTGCCGACCCCGGAGCGACCGGCGATCGCGTCGTCGAGGACGCCGACGCGGTCAGCTGCGGCGATGACGGCACGAACACCGGACCACGACGCCATCTTGGCGGCGGCCAACTTTGACGCCATCCCACCCGAGCCGCGAGCGCTGCCGGCGCCACCGGCCAAAGATTCGAGGTCGTGGTCGACCTCGACGATCTCCTCGATCAGCGACGCCTCGGCAGAGAAGCGTGGATCGGCGTCCATGAGGCCCGGCGCGTCGGTGAGCAGCACGAGCAGCTCCGCCCCGACCAGCTGCGCGACGAGCGCGGCGATCCGGTCGTTGTCGCCGTAGCGGATCTCGTCGTCCGCGATCGCATCGTTCTCGTTGACGACCGGGACGACGCCGAGCTCCAGCAGGCGCTCCAACGTCGAGCGGGCGTGCAGGTACTGGCTCCTGACCATGAAGTCGAGCGGTGCCAGCAGCACCTGACCACCGACGAGGTCGTGGGCACCCAGGTGCTCGCCCCAGGTCTGCATCAGTCGGATCTGACCGACGGCGGACACCGCCTGCAGGGTGCGGGCGTCCTTGGGTCGATGCTCTGCGCTGATGCCGAGGACCGGCAGCCCGGCGGCCACCGCGCCGGAGGAGACCAGGATGACCTCGTGGCCGACCGACCGAGCGCGGGCGACCTCGCCGGCGGTCTTGGCGATCGCCGACCCGTCGATCGTGCCGTGCCGGTCGGTCAGGCTGGAGGATCCCAGCTTCACCACGATCCTCATGAGCGGCTGTCCTCGTCGTCGCTGTCGTCGGGCGCCAGATCGAACGGCTGGGCGACCATGTCGGTGTCGGACTCGAAGTCGAAGCTGAGCCCGCCGATGTGCACGACGTCGCCGTTGCGCGCCCCGGCCCGACCGAGCGCCCGGTCGACCCCGAGCTTGTCCAGCCGCTGCCGGACGACGTCCATCGCCTCCGGGTTGGTCAGGTCGTTGAGGTTGACCGCTCGCAGCGCTTCGCGACCTTCGACGTTGAAGCTGCCGTCGTCGTTTCGGCTGATCGTGATCCCTTCGACGACGGGACGCAGGGTCACGAACCCTTCCGGCGCAGGCTGCTCGGCGCGTGCCGCTTCCACCAGCTGCCGGAGCGATCCGACGAGTTGTGCGACGCCCTCACCGGTGACTGCCGAGACGACGAGCCCGTCGAACGAGTCGCGCGCATCGGCCTCGGCGAGGTCGGCTCGGGACCCGATCCGCAGGCGCGGTCGGTCGACCAGGTCGGGGCGGTAGCCACCCAGCTCGCCGAGGAGCGTCGCCTCCTGCTCCTGCCACGAGGCGCCGGCGAACGGCGACAGGTCGAGGAGCAGGACGAGGACGCGTGCGCGTTCGATGTGGCGGAGGAACTGATGGCCGAGGCCCTTGCCTTCGGCCGCGCCCTCGATGAGGCCGGGGATGTCGGCGACGACCATCTCGAAGCCGTCGTCGGTGCGCACCACGCCCAGGTTCGGCTCGAGGGTGGTGAACGGGTAGTCGGCGATCTTGGGCTTGGCGGCCGAGATGCGACTGATCAGGGTGGACTTGCCGACGTTGGGGAAGCCGACGAGGGCGACATCCGCCATGAGCTTGAGCTCGAGACGGATCCAACGCTGCTCGCCGTGCTCGCCCTGCTCCGCGAAGCCGGGGGCTCGACGCTTGTTGGACAGGAACCGGGCGTTGCCCTTGCCGCCGATGCCGCCGGCCGCCGCCAGCCACCGGTCGCCGTCACCGACGAAGTCGGCCAGCGCCACGCCCTCCCAGTCGTAGATCTGCGTGCCGATGGGGACGTGGACGATCAGGTCGTCGCCCTTGGAGCCGTGACGTTTGGCGCCCTTGCCGTGGGTGCCGCTCACCGCCTTGCGGTGCGGGTGGTCACGGAACGCCAGCAACGAAGCGGTGTTGTGGTCCGCGACGAGCCAGACGTCGCCGCCCTTGCCGCCGTCACCGCCGTCGGGCCCGCCCATCGGCGTGTGGGCTTCGCGCCGGAACGACACGCAGCCGGCGCCGCCGTCGCCTCCCTTCACGTTGAGGGAGCACTCGTCCACGAAGTTCGACACAGCGCCCCAGCCTACGGGTCCTCCCGTGCCGGAACTCGGGACATCTGAGGTCGCGTAGCGACACCAACCGTCCCGAGCTCAGCCGTGGTCCGACTGCAACCGTGGTTCAGGCGATCTGATGGACCGGACAGGCTGCGTGCTCGGCGACGGCCCTGGCCAGCCGGGCATCACCGGTGACCAGGCGTCCATCGAGCCCCTCGGCGAGCGCCACGTAGGTGGCGTCGTACGCGGTGAAGTTGTCGCGAAGATCCCAGATCCGACCCAGGAGCGGCTCGGCGGACCATGCAACGGCGGGAAACTCAGCCAGGTCGTCGAGCGCCTGGCGGGCGCGGGCGTCGGGCACCTCGCCTCGCTGGACCCACTTGCGCAACACCGACGCGGTCTCGACGAGGCACAGCTCGGGGACGTGGACGTCGACGCTCGCATCGGCGAAGAGCTCGACAACCTCCTCGCCGCGGGGGCTGTTGAGGAGGAACTCGCTCATGGCGGACGCATCGAGCACGAGCGTGGTCACGGCCGAGCGTCGCGGGCTTCTTCGAGCAACGCCGCCGCAGACGTGGCCGTGTCGACCGATCCTCTCGCCCGGACCCGCTCGGCCAGCTCCCGGAGCGTCGGACGCTGGGCCACCCGGGTCAACTCGCCCAAGGCGAACTCCGACAGGCTCTTGCCCTCAGTCGCCGCTCTCGACTTGAGGGTCCGATGCACGTCCTCGGGAACATCGCGGATCTGCAGGGTCGACATGCAGATCACCATAACATCACCCAATCTGCATGTCGGACGCGGGCCGACCATCGTCCCGCCCCGTTTCGAGTCTTGGAGCGGCCCACGTGCGGTTGGGTCCCTGCGCGGTTGAGTCCCTGCGCGGATGAGTCGGTGAGGGTCAGGACGGCTCGGTAGTGTCGCTGCCGCTGTCGGGTGGCGCTCGCCGCCCGGATCGACCACCAACGGGGGGAACCATGAGCACCACGTTCGCCGACACCACCACGCTCTGGGAGCTGGTCGAACGTCGGGCCGAGGCCACGCCGGACGCGCTGCTGCTCATCGACGAGTCGGGCCGCACCCTCACGTGTGCGCGGTTCCGGGACCGGGCGCTTCGCGCCGCTGCGGGCTTCGCCGAGCGGGGCGTCAAGGCAGGGACCCGGGTCACCTGGGAGCTGCCGAACCGCTTCGAGACGATCATCGCCAGCTTCGCCCTGGCCCGCCTCGGCGCCGTGCAGAACCCGGTCCTGCACTTCTACCGCCACAAGGAGGTCGGCTACGCGATCCGGGCGACCAAGGCGGAGTTCGTCCTGGTGCCCGGCACCTGGAGCGGCTTCGACTTCACCGGCATGGTCGCCGAGCTGACGGCGGACTCGACCTCGCCGCCGGTGGTCATCGACGTCTTCGCGGACCTGCCCGACGGCGACCCGGCCACCCTCGCCGACGTCGCGGTCCCCACCGACGGCGACGAGGTCCGCTGGGTGTACTTCACCTCCGGCACCACCTCGGACCCCAAGGGCGTCCGCCACAGCGACCGCACGCTGATCACCGGCGCCAACGGCCTGGCCGTGGCGCTCGACATGAGCCCTGACGACGTCGGCTCGATCGCCTTCCCGTTCAGCCACATCGCGGGCCCCGACTACTTCGGCACGATGCTGCTGGCCGGGTTCCCGGCGATCCTGTTCGAGGCCTTCGCTCCGGCCACGGCCATCCCGGTCCTGGCCCAGCACGGCGCCACGATGGTCGGCGGCGGCACGGCCTTCTACCAGATGTACCTGACCGAGCAGCGCAAGGACCCGGCCACGCCGATCATCCCGTCGCTGCGCAAGATGTCCGGCGGCGGCGCCCCGATGCCTCCGGAGATCTTCGACGAGGTCAAGCGCGAGTTCGGCGTCAAGATCTGCCACGGCTACGGCATGACCGAGTGCCCGATGATCTGCGAGGGCTCCCCGCACGACACCGACGAGCAGCTCGCCAACACCGTCGGCAAGCCGGTCGAGGGCCTGCAGCTTCGCATCGTCACCGAGGACGGCTCGGTCGCCGCCGCCGGCGAGGACGGCGAGGTCCGACTCAAGGGGCCCATGGTGTTCAAGGGCTACACCGACGCCGCAGCGACCGCCGAGGCGTTCGACGACGACGGGTGGTTCCGCACCGGCGACCTCGGCCACGTCCGAGCCGACGGCCACGTCGTGCTGACCGGCAGGCTGAAGGACGTCATCATCCGAAAGGGCGAGAACATCTCCGCCAAGGAGATCGAGGACCTGCTGTACGCGCATCCCAAGGTCGGCGACGTGGCCGTCATCGGCCTGCCCGACCGCGAGCGCGGCGAACGGGTGTGCGCGGTGATCGAGCGGGTGCCCGACGCCGATCCGGCCGACGACCTGACCTTCGACGAGATGGTCGCCACCCTCACCGCCGCACAGCTCATGAAGCAGAAGTTCCCCGAGCAGCTGGTGATCGTCGACGCCCTCCCCCGCAACGAGACGCTGCGCAAGGTCCTCAAGTTCAAGCTGCGCGAGCAGTACGCCGAGGTGCCCTGGCCCTGAGCCGACGCAACAGCGGGCACGACAGCGGGCCCAACAAGGCCGCGCTGGGAGGAGGTTTCGCCCTGAGCGCGTTCGAAACGTGCGGTGAGGGCCAAACCTTCGGTCAGGGCCAAACCCCCGGTCAGGGCAGCATTCCCGAGGGTGTCGACCGCGGCGTCACACCACGCCCGTAAGGTCGGCTCCATGGAGCAGCAGCCCAGCCAACGCCTCGCCGACCGCTCGCCGAGCATCGTCGACCCAGCCCGAGCGGCGGCGTGGGCGGCCACCATGGCGGGCCAGCAGTCGATGCGCACTGCGGTGCCGGCACGCCGAGCCCACGTGGGCGAAACCAGCACGATCGAGGACGTCACACCGGCCACGCGTCAGATCCGCCAGGACCGGGAGCGGACGGTGCTGTCGACGGGAGCCACCCTGGCCGACGGAGCGGGCGACAGGGCACGTGAAGAGGAGCCCGACCCCTGGCGGACCTGCTTCGAGCGTGACCGGGATCGAATCCTGCACGGCACCGCGTTCCGACGGCTCGCCGGAAAGACCCAGGTGTTCGTCTTCCCCGAGGACCACCAGCGGACGCGCATGACCCACGCGTTGGAGGTCGCGCAGGTCGCCGCGGCCATCAGCCGGACGATCGGTCTCAACGTGGCGTTGACCGAAGCGATCGCGCTCGGCCACGACTGCGGCCACGGTCCTGGAGGCCACGCATCCGAGGACGCCTTCTCCCCGTACGTGGAGGGCGGCTACGACCACGCCGTGTGGGGCGCGGACGTGGTGCTCGATCCGCTGAACCTGTGCGCCGAGACGCTCGACGGCATCCGCAACCACTCCTGGTCGCGGCCCGCACCGCTCACGCCGGAGGGCGAGGTCGTGTCCTGGGCAGACCGCATCGCGTACGTCTGCCACGACTTCGAGGACGCTGCGCACGTCGGCATCACCACCGAGGAGCTGCTCCCGCCCATCGTCCTGGAGCGTTGCGGCACCCGACGCAGCCAGCAGCTCGATGCGTTCATCGGCGGAGTGATCGACGGCGTGGCCGCCACCGGCGAGGTCTGCATGGTCGAACCGATGGCCGAAGCGCTCGGCGAGTTCCGGCGCTTCAACTACGACCACATCTACATGCGGCCGGCATCGGTGGAGCAGTCCGACTCGGTCATCCGGGTGCTGCAGGCGTTGGTCGAGCACCACGCCGACCGCCCGAACACTCTGCCCGTACCCGGCGAGCAGCCCTCCGGCATCGAGCCCGGCAGTCCCGAGGCCTTCCGCCAGGCGGTCACCTACGTCGGCGGCATGACCGACCGCTTCGCGTTCGACCAGGCCCGCACGCTGTTGCGCTGGCGCACCGCAGACCTCCCGGTCGGCATCGGATGAGCGGCCCGACCCACGTCGCCTTCCTCCGGGCGGTGAACGTCGGAGGTCGCACCGCCCGCAAGGAACAGCTCGTGGCCGCGGCGACGGCCGCGGGAGCCTCCGACGTGTCGACCTTCATCGCCAGCGGGAACCTGCTGTTCGGTCCTGGCGGGCTCGGCCGCAACCGGGCCACGCAGGAGCGGGCGCTCGAGGCCGCGTTCGAAGCCGAGCTCGGCTTCGGTTCAGAGGTCTTCGTGCGTGATCGTGCGCACCTCGCCGCCCTGGCGGACGGCAACCCGTGGTCCGGCGAGGTCGACGTCGATTCGGGCACCTACAACGTGGGGTTCCTGCGCTCACCGTTGGACGAGGAAGCCGCAACCGCCCTGATGGCGCTGGCGACCGCCGAGGACCACCTCGCCACCTCGGGCGAGGAGCTGCACTGGCACACCGTCGGCAAGATGTCGGAGTCCGTCCTGTTCGATCGACCGACGATCAACCAGGTGATCGGCGTCCCCGTGACCATGCGCAACATCCGCACCGTGAGGAGGCTGGTCGCCAAGCTCGACGGTTGAGTCCGTGCGCGCAACGGCCCGCCCTCAGCGGGCGGGCCGTCGATCAGGACGTGGTGCCCGGATGACGCTCAGTCGGTGAACGGCAGGATGCTCACGTTCTTTCGGTTGCGACGGCTGCCGAACTTGACGGTGCCGTCGGTGAGCGCGAACAGCGTGTCGTCGCCGCCGATGCCCACGTTCTCGCCCGGGTGGATCCTGGTGCCGCGCTGGCGGACGATGATCGAACCGGCGGTGACCGCACCACCGTCGTACACCTTCACACCCAGGCGCTGTGCGTTGGAGTCGCGGCCGTTCCGTGTGGAGCCGCCGCCCTTGGTCTTCGACATGGGAGCCTCGTTCTCTTGCGCTGCGTAACGATCAGCCGGCGGAGATGCCGGTGATCTCGATCGTGTGGTAGCTCTGGCGGTGACCCCAGCGCTTCCGCTCGTTCGCCTTGTTCTTGTAGGTGAACGCGTTGATCTTGGGGCCCTTCGCCTCACCCACCACACGAGCGGTCACGGAGGCGCCGGACAGCTGGTCGGGGGTGGCCAGGACGGTGTCGCCGTCGACGACCATCACGGGCTGGAGCTGGACATCTTCATCGCCGGTCTCGCCGAGCCGCTCCACGGAGAGGCGCTGACCCTCTTCCACGCGGTACTGCTTGCCACCGGTCTTCACGACTGCATACATACGGCCCGCCATCTTAGGGCTCACGGAGTCGGCGGGGAAGTCGGCGTGCGCCGATCGATCGACGGACACCTCACCCGATGAGCTCCTCGGGCACGATCAAGCCTCGTCCGTCGCAGTGGTCGCAGCGGTGGGCGACGGACTCCAGCAGCCCCTCACCGATCCTCTTGCGGGTCATCTCGACCAGACCGAGCTCCGAGATGTTGAACACCTGCGTCCGGGTCTTGTCCCGGGACAGCGCGTCGCGGAACGACTTCACCACCTTGTCCCGGTTCTCCTTGACCTCCATGTCCACGAAGTCGATGACGATGATGCCACCGATGTCGCGCAACCGGAGCTGCCGGGCGATCTCCTCGGCCGCCTCGAGGTTGTTGCGGAACACCGTCTCCTCGAGGCTCGACGATCCGACGTTGCGACCGGTGTTCACGTCGATGACGGTGAGCGCCTCGGTGTGCTCGATGATCAAGGAACCACCGGAGGGAAGCCACACCTTGCGGTCCAGCGCCTTCACCAGCTGCTCGGACACGTGGAAGCGCTCGAACATCGGCAGCGCCTCCGCGGCGCGGTCGAAGAACTGGATGCGGTCGACGAGCGCCGGAGCCACGGCCGACACGTAGTCGCGCATGTCCTCGTAGAGCGCCTGGTCGTCGATCAGCACCGCTCGGTACTCGGCGTTGAACTCCTCTCTGATGACGCGGACCGCCATCTCCGGCTCGCGGTACACCAGACCGGGCCGCTGCTGCTGCGCCACCAGCTCGGCGATCCGCTCCCACTGCTTGACCAGTCGCGCGATGTCGCGCTCGATCTCGTCCGCGGTCACGTTCTCCGCGGCGGTGCGAACGATGAGCCCGTGTTCGGAGGGCTTCACGCGGTCGAGGATCTGGCGCAGGCGCTTGCGCTCGTCGTCGGGCAGCCGCTTGGAGATGCCGTAGGTGCGCGAGTTCGGCACCAGCACCACGAACCGGCCCGGGAGGGAGACCTCCTGGGTGAGCCGAGCCCCCTTGTGGGCGATCGGGTTCTTGGTGACCTGGCAGACGATCAGCTGCCGTGCCTTGAGCACGTCCTCGATCCTCGGCTGGTCGCCCCCGGACGACTCGACGTCGTCGGGGTCGTACTGGACGTCGCTGCGGTAGAGCACCGCGTTCTTGGGGGTGGCGATGTCGATGAACGCCGCCTCCATCCCGGGCAAGACGTTCTCGACCTTGCCGACGTAGATGTTGCCGTGGATCTGCGACACGTCGTCGGAAGGGCGGCTGACGAAGTGCTCGACGAGCGACCGGCCTTCGAGGATGGCGATGTGGGTCGCCTCCGGCGTGACGTTCACGTTCATCTGATAGCGACCGATCGCCCGACCCTTGCGCTGGCGCCCGCGACGACGTTCCATCGTCTCGTCGTCGAGCTGGACCGGGGCGTCGTCGACGAGCACCGCCTCGACCGGCGTCGGGCGACTGCGACGGTCGCCGCCGCTCTTGCTCTGGTCACCGCCGGACCCGCGACCCTTCTTCTGCTGACCCTGACCGCCCTGGCTGTGCTTCTGGCCCTGGTCCCGGTTGCCCTGACCGCCCTGGCTGCGCTCGGAGCCGCCCTGTCCACCCTGGTTGCCGCCGGCGCCCTGGCCGCCTCCGCCTCCGCCACCCCGACGGCGACGTCGGCGCCGACTGCTGCGGGACTGTCCTGCGCCGGGTTGGCCCGGCTCACCCGACTGCGACGAACGCTGGTCGGGAGCGGTGGCGGTCCCGCCTCGGTTGGCGTTGCCGGCGCCGGAGTCGGTGGCGCTCACGGGAGCGGGTCGACTGTCGCCGATCTTGGGCTTGGGCGCGGGCGCGGCTCCTTCAGTCGCGTTCTGGCCGGCCGGTTCGGGTCGGTTGGGCGGGTCTGGCCGGTTGGGCGAGTCTGCTCGGTCGTTCGATTCGGTGTCCGACATGGGACGTTCCCTTCATGACGCACGCACCGATGCGTGCGGGGACAGCGCGGCGAGCTCGATCGGCTCGCGACGTTCGCCGTCGCTCTGGATCCATTGATGCGTCCGGACGACCCGCAACGGATGCTCATCCAGCCCCATGGCGGCGAGCAGCTCTGCGGGTCGGACGCTGCGAGGTTTCGTTCCGAGCTCGACGGTGAGCACGGTGCCGTCTGGCGTGCGGTCCGCCTCCAACGAGAGGAGGAGCGGTCGCAGGTCCTCGCTGACCTGCTTCGACTTGCGGACCAGTTCGATCGGGATCGCCGAAGCGGCCAACATCTGGGCCGCCACCTCAGCGGCTCGCTCGTGGTCGTCGACGGGGAGCAGGAACTCCCAGGTGCTGGAGGTCACGGCGTCCTGCAACGACGGTGTACCCGGCTCGAGCAGCTGCGAGCCGGTGGCCATGATCCCGGTGGGCAGCCCCGGCTGCAGCAGCTGCGCCACCCCCTCCGGGTTGCGGATGGAGTCGACGCTCGCGAGCCCCGGACCGAGGTCCAGATCGGGATCGCGGTCCAGGTCGGGATCGAGGTCGAGGTCGAAGTACTCGGCCACACCCTCGTAGCCGGTGGCGAGCGCGAGCCCGAAGTGCAGCCGCGCCCGGGGTGAGAACCCCTGGCTGTAGGCCACGGGAAGGCCCGCCCGGCGGACAGCGCGCTCGATGATGCGGGCCAGGTCTCGGTGCGAGAGGAACCGGACCTTGCCGACCTTGGCGTAGCGGACCCGGATCCGAACCGGTGCGCCACCCATCAGCGCACCGCCCCCGGCCGGCTCAGCAACGCCACCGGGACCGCACCGCCGATGGCGAGGTCCTGACCGGTCCCCTGGCTGCCGCCCGCCGGCGGTGTGGCCGATGCGACCACGTGCTCCACGCCGTAGCCGGTGCACGCCCCGCAGTCGTAGCAGGGGGTCCAGCGGCAGTCGGGCAGTCCGACCTGGGCGAGGGCGTCGGTCCAGTCCTGCCACAGGAAGTCCTTGTGGAGTCCGGCGTGCAGGTGGTCCCACGGCAGGACCTCGTCTTCGGTCCGGTGACGGTAGGTGTACCACTCGATCGACAGGCCGTGGGAGGCCATGGCCTCTTCCCAGAGGTCCAGGCGGAAGCACTCGGACCACTCCTGGAACGTTCCGCCCCGACGCCACACCTCTTCGATCACCGGGCCCAGGCGACGGTCGCCGCGGCTGGCGAGCCCCTCGGCGAGCGTCGCTCGGGGGTCGTGCCACTTCATCTGCACGCCGTGGTCGCGACGGACCGCGTCGCGCAGCAGGTGGATCTTGCGTTGGAGCTCCACGGCGGTGTTCTGGCCGAACCACTGGAACGGCGTGTGCGGCTTGGGCACGAACCCGCCGACCGACACCGTGACCGACGGGCTCTTGTGGTGGCGCTTGCCGACCTCGACGCAGTTGCGAGCCAACTCGGCGATGCCGAGGGTGTCCTCGTCGGTCTCGGTCGGCAGTCCGGTCAGGAAGTACAGCTTCATCCGCCGCCAACCCTGGGAGTACGCGGACTCGACGGCGTCGTAGAGGTCCTGCTCGCGGATGAGCTTGTTGATCACCTGCCGCATCCGCCAGGTGCCGGCCTCCGGAGCGAACGTGAGCCCGGTGCGCCGCCCCTTCTGCAGCTGCGACGCGATGTCGACACCGAACGCGTCCACCCGCAGCGACGGCAACGACACCGACACCCGACCGCAGGCGTCGTCGTCGACGATCCCGCCGACCACGTCCGCGATGCCGGAGAAGTCGGCGGTGGACAGGGACGTGAGCGCCACCTCGTCGTATCCCGTGCGGCGGAGGCCCTCGGCCACCATCGAACGCACCTGCTCCGCCGGGCGTTCGCGCACCGGGCGCGTGATCATCCCGGCCTGGCAGAAGCGACAGCCGCGGGTGCAGCCCCGGAAGACCTCGACGTTGAGCCGGTCGTGGACGACCTCGGTCAGCGGGACGAGCTGGTTTCGGGGGTACGGCCATTCGGCCAGGTCCGCGATCGTCCGCTTCTCCACCGTCTCTGGCGCCTCGGGCCACACCGGCTCGACGGCCACCAGGTCGGCACCGTCGTAGGTCGCCTCGTAGGCCGCTGGAACGTACACGCCGGGGATCGAGCACAGCGCCCCCAGCGCCTCGCGGCGGTCGTCGCGGCCGGCGGCCTTCCACGCGGACAGCACCCGGTTGATCTCCGACACGACCTCTTCGCCGTCACCGAGCACCACCAGGTCGACGAAGTCGGCGATCGGCTCGGGGTTGAAGGTGCAGTGTCCACCCACGGCGACGAAGCCGTGGTGCGCTCGACGTTCCGCAGCCCGGACAGGCAGGCCTGCCAGGTCGATGCAGTTGAGGAGGTTGGTGTAGTTGAGCTCGGCCGAGAGGTTGAACGCGAGCACGTCGAACTCGCCCGCCGGCCGGTGCGTGTCGACGCTGAACAGCGGCAGCCCCGCTGCGCGGAGCTCGGCCTCGAGGTCGATCCACGGTGCGTAGGCGCGCTCGGCGACGGCGTCGGGTCGCTCGTTCAGGATCTCGTAGAGGATCTGCAGACCCTGGTTGGGCAGCCCGATCTCATAGGTGTCGGGGTAGGTCATCAGCCACGACACGACCGGGCTGTTGGGGCCCAGTCCGGACCAGTCCGGGCTCACCGCTCCGTCCTCGCACCCGATGTAGCGGGCAGGCTTCTGGACCCGGTGCAACAGCGGCTCCAGGCGGTCCCAGATGGAGCCGCCCGAACCGGAGTTGACCCCGAGCGGGTCGGCCTGGTGGACGGACATGGTCCGGCAAGTCTACCGACGCAGCAGCGTCCGCACGGAACCGACCCGACGGAACCGGCGTCCCAGCACGCCCGTTCTGTGTGCAACCGGTTCGCCGGAGGCGAACCGGTTGCACACAGAACGAGGATCAGGAGTAGCGGTGCATGTGCACGGACTGCACCAGCCCGACCGCAGCGAACGACGTCATCAGCGACGACCCGCCGTAGGACACGAACGGCAGCGGGATGCCGGTGACCGGCATGATCCCGAGCGTCATGCCGATGTTCTCGAAGATGTGGAACAGCAGCATCGACATGATGCCGACGCAGATGAGGGTGCCGAGCTGGTCCGACGCCAGCTGCGCCACCCGCCAGACCCGCCACACGAGCAGGCCGAGCAGCACCACGAGCGCCCCGGCACCGACGAAGCCCAGCTCCTCGCCGGCGACGGTGAAGATGAAGTCGGTCTCCTGCTCGGGCACGTAGCCGCCGCGGGTCTGAGGGCCGTTCGTGAACCCATAGCCGGTCAGTCCGCCCGATCCGATCGCCTGCTGGGCCTGCTCGACGTTGTAGGACTGGCCGTCGGGCGTGACGAACGACGTCAGCCGATCCTTCTGGTAGTCGTCGAGCGTGCCCGAGTTGAGGATGCCGAACACGGCGACGAGTCCGAGGACCACCAGGACCAGCAGGTGACGCATCCGGACGCCGCCCACGACGAGCATCCCGATGGCGATCACGATGAACACGAGCGCGGAGCCTAGGTCCGGCTGGAGCAACGTCATCGCCGTCGGCACGGCGAACAGGCCGAGGGCGACGCCCAGGCGCCGGAGGTCGACTCGTTCGACCTGGCTGAGGTACGCGGCGACGGCGATGATCACGCCCAACTTGGCGAACTCGGCAGGCTGGAGCGAGAACGGACCGAACCGGTACCAGCCCTTGGTCCCGTTCACCACGGCGCCGAGCGGCGTGAAGATGCCGGCCATCCCGACCAGCGACACGCCGTAGATGACATGCCACCAGTCGGCGATGCGTCGGTAGTCCACGAGCGCGAGAGCGGTCATCAGCCCGACGCCGAGCGCCACGAACAGCCCCTGGCGCATCATGTAGCCGGCGCCACCGCTCAGGTTGCGGGTGGCGCTGAACACCATCGCGGTGCCCATCACGACGATGAGTCCGACCACGACGGCCAGCACCACGTCGACGTGGCGCCATGGTGCGGTGAGGTCCCGGGACCGGAACCGGAACCGGTCCCCTGACGCGATCGTCCGGGTCATCAGCCCGGCCCGCCCGAACCGACGTCGCGTTGGCTGGCCTGGCTCGCGGCGAGGGCCTGCAGATCGCAGTCCGCTGTCGCCGTGACCGGGCACGCCGCCGCGAGCGCGCCCTCGCTCGCCGGCTGCAGGATGCGGAACGCCAGCGGTGCAGCGACGTCGCCACCGAAGCCGGCCTCGGGAACGACCACGCTGATCGCGTACTGCGGCACGGCCCCGGGCCCGACCGGTCCCCACCCCGCGAACAGCGCGGTGTCCGCCTTGCCCTTGACCTGGGCAGTGCCGGTCTTGCCGGCCATCGGCCAGGCGGTCGGACTGGCCTTCCACGACGCGGCGGCGGTGCCTTCGCCGCTCTGGGTCACGCCGACGAGCCCGCTGACGATCTGGCTGTACTGGTCGGGTGTGATCTCGACGGTGCCCAGCACCTCGGGTTCGACGGTCATCACCACGTCGTAGTTGCCGTCCTGGCCGGGTGGGAGGGCCGGATCCTTCATCCGGGTGACCTTGGCGACGACCTGCGGCCGATACCTCGTGCCGCCGTTGGCGAGCGTGGCGTATGCATCGGCGAGCTGCAACGGGGTCACCAGCACGTCACCCTGGCCGATTGCGGTGATGATCGAGTCACCCGTGTACCAGTCCTTGGTGACGAACGCCTCCGGGTTGGCCTCGTAGGCCTCCTTGCGCTTCTGCGGCGTCGGCAGACGCCCGGCGTTCTCCCCGATGAGCCTGATCCCCGTCTTGGATCCGAGCCCGAACTCGGCCGCGGCGTCCTGGATCGGGTTCTCGCCGAAGCGGTCGCGAGCCACCCAGAACTGCTCTCCGATCCAGTAGTAGTAGACGTCGGAGCTGACCGTCAGCGATCGGGGGACGTTCACGCGCCCGTGCGCGTTGCGCCCGGCGTTCTGGTACTCGCACTTGGTCCCCTTGCAGGACTTCAGCTTGTACACGCCGTTGTCCACGTAGCTCTCGTTGCCCGTCGGCAGCAGCCCCGTCGACATCGCCGCGTACGCCGTGAACGGCTTGAAGGTCGACCCCGGCGCGTACGCGCCCTGCAGCGCCCAGTTGTAGAGCGGCCTGCCGTTCCCCGGGTCGTTGAGCTGCTTCCACAACTCCTCCGGGATGCCGTTCACCGTGAGCGACGGGTCGAACGGCGGGTAGCTCGCCATCGCCAGCACCTGACCCGTGGTCGGTTCCTGGATCACCACCGAACCCTGCGGAGCGTTGAGTCGTGAGCCGGACTTGTCGGTCCGACCGCGGAGCGATCCGATCTTTGCGGCGAGCAGACGCTCGGCCTGGGCCTGGAGGTCGATGTCAATGCTCAACCACACGTCGTCACCGGCCTGCGGTTGCTCGCGCTTGACGACGTCGATGAGGTCGCCCTTGGCGTTCACCTCGATCGTCCGGCTGCCCGGCACGGCACGCAGCTGGTCCTCGTAGGACTGCTCGACGCCGGTCTTGCCGATCAGGTCCCCGGGTTGGTACGGCTTGGGAGCCTGGCCCTCGATCGTCGTCGTCGTCGCCGGCGGATCGGTCGTCTCCGCCCCCGCTGGCAGGTCGGCGCCCTTGGCCGCGAGCTCCTTCTCGTTGATCTCACCGACGTAGCCGAGCACCTGTCCGCCCAACGACCCGTACGGGTACGAGCGGACCGAACGAGTCTCGACGATCACTCCGGGATAGCGCTCGGCGCGCTCCGACAGGTAGATCTCGACCTCTTCGGTCACGTCGTCCGCGATCGGGACATACTCCTGCGGCGCGTACCGCTTGTCGTCGTAGCGCTGCTGGATCAGCGCCACCTTCGTCGGCCGGCCCAGCTCGGTGAGCGTCTCGGCGAGCTGCTCGAAGTGAGCGGTCCTGTCGGACTCGTCCAGCTTGCGGAGCGGCTCCCGGTCGAGCGCGACGACGCGCGAGGTCCGGTTGTCGACGATCACCTTGCCGTTGCGGTCGAGGATCCGTCCCCGCGGCCCCTCCTCGTGGATGACGCGCAACCGGTTCGACGCGGACGCCACCTCGAAGCGCTGACGGTCGATCCCCTGCAGGAACCAGAGACGGACGAAGAGGGCCAGGAACAGCGACAGCGCCACGATGCCGAGCGCGCTGAGCCGGACCTGTCGGGAGTCAGCGTCCACGGCTCTGGTGCGGCATTCGTCGGGTCCGTTGAGGTTGCAGTGCGGTCGGGATGCTCATCGGACCCGTAGGTGCACCTCGTCGGGTCGGGCCCAGCGACAGGCGGCCAGCACCGGCACCGCGAGGATCCCGTTGAACGCCGCGACGATACCGACGATGGCCAGGAGGTTGGGATCGGACAATGAGCGTTGTCCCAGGAGCTGTCCGATCGCGGCGTACAGCAGCACACCGGCGGCGCTGGCGAGCACGACCAGGCCTGTCGAGATCCACTTGGTCGGTCGGGCGACCGCGTCGCCGGCCACGCCTGATCCGTAGCCGGCCAGCAGGTAGGCCAGTGCTGTCACGCCGAAGCGGCCCGGCAGGAACAGGTCGAGCGCCAACCCGCAGGCGAAGCCCACGCCCGCACCCGTCGTCGGACCCGAGGTCAGCCCGGCGCACACCGCGACCAGGAGCAGCAGGTCCGGGTGGACGCCCGCCAACCGGATCTGGGAGGCAAGTCCGACCTGAGCGACCACTGCGACGCTCACGATCAGCACCCAGCGGGCGAGCTCGTTGCCGTGGGTCATCGGCTCGACTCGGCCGCGATCGGCGCCGCCGACATGGTGCTCACCGCGGCGGCGTCCACTTGAGCACCTGCACGACGTCGAGCTGGGAGAAGTCCACGGCGTAGTTCACGAGCAGAAGCTGCATGCCGGTGTTCTCGTCGGGCGTGATCTTGTCCACCAGCCCGATCGGGATGTCCTTGGGCATCACCGAGCTCTCGAGCCCGCTGGTCAGGACGACCTCACCCGGTTCCACCGGGTCACCGATCTGGATGTTTCGATCCACGACGAACCGGCCGGAGTCGCCGCCGCCGTGGCCGACACCGAGGTCCTGCGTGGAAGCGAGCCGAATGCCGATGCGGAAGTCCGGATCCGTCGCCAACTGCACCACCGAGCGCGTCGCGCTCACGCGCTCGAGGCGACCGACCAGACCGGCCTTCGTGACCACCGGCATGCCGACGGCGAGCCCGGAGTCCGAGCCCCGGTCGATGTCCATCCGGAAGGAGTTGAAGTTCGAGTTCGGCCCGGTGGACACGCGTGCGATCTGGGTCGGGATGTCGCCGACGAAGTCGATCTGCAGCTGCTCCTGGAGCCGGCGGAGCTGCTCCACCGCGTTCGCTGCCTTCGCCTCGCCGCCCTCGAGCTCATCGACTCGTGCACGCAACCGATCGTTCTCCGCTTCGAGGCTCTCGTAGTCGGTCATCCCGCCCCACGCGTTGCGGACGGGACTGGTCACCCAGGCGACCGCACCGCCGACGGGGGAGAACACGTCGCTCGCCGTGCCGCGGATGGCGTCGAAGACCCCGACGCCGCGCGAGTCCAGGGTGATCAAGGTGACGGCAAGGAGGCTGAGGACGAGCAGGACGTACCGCGAGCGTCGTCGCGTCTCGACCGAGCGCACAGGTTTCAGTCGCGGTGCGAGGAGAACAAACCGGCCTGTTCGAGCGCCGGGAACTCCTCGAGCGCCATGCCGGATCCGAGTGCCACGGCCTCGAGGGGACGGGGTGCGATGCGGATGGGCATGCCGGTCTCGTGCGCGAGCCGGGTCGGCAGCCCCTTGAGCAGCGCACCGCCGCCGGCCAGCACGATGCCGCGCTCCATGACGTCGGCCGCCAGCTCGGGCGGTGTCTTGTCGAGCGTGACCTTGACCGAGTCCACGATCGAGGAGACCGGCTCCTCGATCGCCTCGCGGATCTCATGGGTGGAGGTGACGATCGTCTTCGGCAGACCCGTGACGAGGTCACGGCCTCGGATCTCGGCCTGCAGCTCCTGCTCCAGCTCCCATGCGGAGCCCAGCTCCATCTTGACGACCTCGGCGGTGCGCTCGCCGAGGGCCAGGCTGTACTCCTTCTTGATGTACTGGATGATCGCGTCGTCCAGTTCGTCGCCGCCGACGCGGACCGACTGGCTCGTCACCACGCCGCCGAGCGAGATCATCGCCACCTCAGTGGTGCCGCCGCCGATGTCGACGATCATGTTGCCGGTCGGCTCGTGCACCGGCAGGCCGGCACCGATCGCGGCAGCCATCGGCTCCTCGATGATGCGGGCCGGTTTGCGGGCGCCGGCGAACTCCGCCGCGTCCTGCACCGCTCGCTGCTCGACGCCGGTGACGCCCGACGGGACGCAGATGATCATGCGCGGCTTGGAGAACCGACTGCTGTGCACCCGCTGGATGAAGTAGCGGAGCATGGTCTCGCAGACCTCGAAGTCCGAGATCACGCCGTCCTTCAGCGGACGGATGGCCTGGATGTGCGCCGGCGTCTTGCCGATCATCCGCTTGGCCTCGGTGCCCACGGCCACCGCTCGGCCGTCCTTGACCGACACCGCGACCACAGAGGGCTCGTGCAGGACGATGCCCTCGCCCCGCACGTAGACGAGGGTGTTCGCCGTGCCCAGGTCGACGGCCATGTCACGGCCCAGGAAGGATGAGTTGAACCGTGCCATAGGTGCGTCCTCACACTACTCGGGCGGTGGCAGAGCAAGTGGTCGGTTGGCCACCCGCCGTGACGTCCGGCGTCGACGGGCGATCCGACGCAGACCTCGTGCGGCGACGAGCACCGCAACACAACTGCAACGACCCTACCGATTCCGATGCCGGTCCGAAAGTGCCCCATGTCGCCTTCGCACGTCGTGCTGGCGCTCTCCTCAGCTCGCACCCCTGTGACGACCCCGAGTTCGCCCGAGCGGGTCGACCGCTCCTAGCCTTCCGATTCCCCCGAGTTCAACGAGGAGCCAGCCGTGACCAGGACCTTCATCATGTGCAAGCCCGACGCTGTGGAGCGCGGCCTGGTCGGCGAGATCGTGACCCGGATCGAGCGCAAGGGCCTGCGCGTCGTCGCCATGGAGCTCCGCGTCCCGGACGTGGCGCTGGCCGAGGCGCACTACGACGAGCACTCCGACAAGCCGTTCTTCGGCGAGCTGGTGGCGTTCCTCACCCGCGGACCCGTGGTAGCGATGGTCGTCGAGGGCCCTGACGACCAGACGTGGCACCTCATGCGGACGTTGATCGGCAAGACCAAGGTCGAAGACGCTCAGCCGGGTTCGATCCGCGGCGACTTCGCCACGACGACGAACGAGAACCTGGTCCACGGATCCGACGGCACCGAGTCAGCCGCCCGTGAGATCGGCCTCTGGTTCCCCGGCCTGACCTGACCCGTCCTGACCTGACCCGTCCTGACCTGACCCGTTCTGTTCGTCGTTTCACAACGTTTTCGTTGTGAAACGACGAACAGAACCGGCGTGCGGGCCGCTCGGGCTGTCAGACGCCGTGGGCGGCGACCGCGGTTCGGGCCGGTCCGACCAGCCGGAAGCTGCCGGTGACCACGAGGAGGTCCTCTTCCTCGGCCTGACCGAGGGCCCGGACGACCGCTTCGAGCGGATCCTGGACCACCTGGACCGCCAGCCCTGCGCGCTCGCACGCCGCGCCGAGCGTCCCGGCGGGCAGAGCCCGATCGTTCGGGTCGGCGGTGGTGCACACCACCAGGTCGGGACGCAACGCGCCCACGGCCTCAGCGGTTCGGTCCGGGTCGCGCCCGGCGAGCGTGCCGAGCACGACGATGCGGGACCCGACCGTGGAGAACTCGTCGTCGAGGGTCACGGCGAGCGCCGCGATGGCGTCGGGGTTGTGCGCGCCGTCCACGATCACGAGCGGCTGAACTGACAGCACCTCGACCCGACCGTCCAGGCGGACCATCGCAAGTCCGTCGCGGACGAGGTCGGGGTCGAGCGCCCGGTCGAAGAACGACTCGACCGCAGCGATCGCGACCGCAGCGTTGTGGCCCTGCACCGGACCGTGCAACGGCAGGAACACGTCGTCGTAGCGCTCGTGGATGCCGGCCACTTCGATCAGCCGTCCTCCGACCGCCGGACGGCTGGAGAGCAGATCGAAGTCGACGCCCTCCGCGACGAGCACAGCCGGGCCCTCGGCGCTGAAGACAGCGCGCAGCTCGGGCTCCATCCGTCCGAGCACCGCGGTCGACCCGGCTCCGATGATGCCGGCCTTCTCCCCCGCCACTGCGAGCTCCCAGCCCGGGGCGAAGTCGGTGTGATCACCGCCGACGCCCGTGACGATCGACACGTGCGAGTCGACCACGTTGGTGGCGTCGTAGCGCCCGAGCAGACCGACCTCGACCACCGACACATCGACCGGCGCCTCTGCGAACCAGCGGAACGCGGCGGCGGTCAGCAACTCGAACCAGCTGGGGCGCTGCGACAGCAGCGGTTCGACGGAGCGGAGCCCGTCGAGCACCTCCGACAGCGTCTGGTCGTCGATCGGTTCGCCGTCTCGACGCAGCCGTTCGTTGATGCGCTCGAGGTGCGGACTGGTGTAGCTGCCCACGCTCAGGCCGTGTGCCGCCAGCAGACCGACGACCATCGCGGTGACCGAACCCTTGCCGTTGGTGCCGGTGACCTGGATCGCGGGGACGTCGGACTGCGGGTCGCCAAGCAGGGCCATCAGCTCGACCATCGCGTCCATACCGAGGCCCTCGACCCGCCCCGCGGCGACGCCGACGGAGCTGGACTCGTGGTCCAGATGCGAGTCGAGCCACGCAAGGCTCTCGACGATGCCCACGCTCGACTCCGTTCAGCGAGCGGTGGCGCTCAGGATGCGGCGCGGCGCGGACGACTGGAGCGGGGCTTGTCGGAGCGGGGAACCAGCGTGGGGTTCACCTTCTCCAACACCGAGTCCTCGTCGACGACCACCTTGCTCACGTCGGTGCGCGACGGCAGCTCGTACATCACGCCGAGCAGGACCTCTTCGAGGATGGCGCGGAGCCCACGAGCTCCGGTGCCCCGGGCCAGGGCCTGGTCCGCGACCGCAGCGAGCGCCTCGTCGGTGAACTCGAGCTCCACGTCTTCGAGCTCGAAGAACTTGCGGTACTGCTTGACCAGCGCGTTCTTGGGTTCGACGAGGATCTGGATGAGCGCCTCGCGGTCGAGGTTGTCGACCACACCCATGACGGGGAGGCGGCCGACGAACTCGGGGATCAGACCGAACTTCAGCAGGTCCTCGGGGAGCGCATCGGCGAACAGGTCCCCCTCGCGGCGTTCGTTGACGGAGCGGACCTCGGCACCGAAGCCGATGCCCTTCTTGCCGGACCGCTGCTCCACGATCTTGTCCAACCCGGCGAACGCACCACCGCAGATGAACAGGATGTTCGTGGTGTCGATCTGGATGAACTCCTGGTGGGGGTGCTTGCGCCCGCCCTGGGGCGGCACCGACGCCGTGGTGCCCTCGAGGATCTTCAGCAGCGCCTGCTGAACGCCTTCGCCCGACACGTCACGGGTGATCGACGGGTTCTCCGACTTGCGGGCCACCTTGTCGATCTCGTCGATGTAGATGATGCCGGTCTCGGCCTTCTTCACGTCGAAGTCGGCCGCCTGGATCAGCTTCAGGAGGATGTTCTCGACGTCCTCGCCGACGTAGCCGGCCTCGGTCAGGGCGGTGGCATCCGCGATGGCGAACGGCACGTTGAGCATCCGGGCCAGCGTCTGGGCGAGCAGCGTCTTGCCGCAGCCGGTGGGGCCGATGAGCATGATGTTGCTCTTGGCCAGCTCGACGTCGTCGGGACCCGACTTGGCGGCACCGTGCTGCACCCGCTTGTAGTGGTTGTAGACGGCGACCGACAGGATCTTCTTGGCCCGCTCCTGACCGACGATGAAGTCGTCGAGGAACGAGAAGATCTCGGCCGGCTTGGGGAGCTCGTCGAGGACCAGCTCACCGGTCTCGGCCAGCTCCTCCTCGATGATCTCGTTGCACAGGTCGATGCACTCGTCGCAGATGTACACGCCCGGGCCCGCGATCAGCTTCTTGACCTGCTTCTGCGACTTGCCGCAGAACGAGCACTTGAGGAGCTCACCTCCGTCACCGAACTTCGCCACCGGGCTCCTTCACTGCTCGACTGGGGGCACCATTGTGCACGATCCGTCAGTGGATCGCCGCGATGGGTCCGCTGTTGTCGACGATGTCGCGGGCTTCGATGACCTCGTCGATGATCCCGTACTCCTTGGCCTCCGCCGCCGTCATCACGTAGTCACGGTCGGTGTCCTTGGAGATCTTCTCGACCGACTGGCCGGTGTGGCGGCTGAGCACGTGCTCGAGCGTCTCCTTGAGCCGGATGATCTCGTTGGCCGCGATCTCCAGGTCCGACACCTGTGCGTAGCCCGACTGGGCGTAGGGCTGGTGGATCAGGACGCGGGCGTTCGGCAGTGCCAGGCGCTTGCCGGGGGTTCCAGCCGCCAGCAGCACCGCGGCGGCCGACGCGGCCTGACCGAAGCAGAGGGTGGCGATCTCGGGGCGGATGTACTGCATCGTGTCGTAGATCGCCATCAGCGCGTTGATGTCACCGCCGGGCGAGTTGATGTAGATGCTGATGTCCTTGTCGGGGTTCTCCGACTCCAGGAACAGGAGCTGCGCGCAGATCAGGTTGGCGACGGTGTCGTCGATCGGCGTGCCCAGGAAGATGATGTTCTCCCGGAGCAGCCGCGAGAACAGGTCCGAGTAGCGCTCGCCGCGGCTCGTCTGCTCGATGACGTTGGGGACCATGTAGCTCTGCGGCTGGATGGGGGGCACTCGGCTCGCTCCTGATCTGGTGCTGTGCTGCTGGATTGGGGCTGCTGTGCTGGCCTGTGTTGTGTCAGGCCCGTGGGCCGGGCCTGCGTGCGTCGGACCGGTGTGCGTCGGGCGACCGACGAGGGCACCCGGCGAGCACGTCACGCTATCCCGACGATGGGACGCTCAGTCGTGATCGTGGCCGTCGTGATCGTCGTGGCCGTCGTGATCGTCGTGATCGTCGTGATCGTGATCGTGATCGTGGGTGTGCTCGAGCGGCTGAAGGAACCTCTCGTCGATGGCGTTTCCCTCAGCATCCACCACCTCGGCCCGTTCGACCAGCCAGTCGATCGCCTTCTGGGTGGCCAGGTCAGCCCGCAGCGCGGAGAGCTGCCCGCCTGCGCGCAGCTGCTCGCGGGCGTCGTCGAGGCTGATGTCGGCCTCGCCGATCATGTCCTCGATGGCGTGGTCGACGTCCGCTTCCTCCGCGGCGATCTCCTCCGCTGCGATCACCGCACGCAGGGCCAGGTCGGCCTTGACGCCGTCGGCTGCGCTCGCCTTCAGGCCGGAGAGGAACTCGTCCTGGTCCTGGCCGATCACACGGAGGTAGTCGTCGAGGCCGATCCCCTGCTGCTGCAGCCGCATGATCACGTTCTGCAGCTGGCCCGACATCTCTGCGGACACCAGCGACTCGGGGATCTCCTCGTCGACCAGCTTCGCGAGCTCGGTGACAGCACCGGCCCGCACCGCGCCGCGGGTCTGGGACTCCCGCCCTTCGGCCAGACGGCCGCGGACGTCGTCGAGGAGCTCCTCGACGGTCTCGAACTCGGTGACGTCCGCGACCCACTCATCGGTCACCTCGGGCAGCACCCGCTCCTTGACGTCGGTGACCTCCAGACGGAACTCGACGTCGTCCTCGTCAGGGTCGGGGTGCTCGGCGGTGAACTCGAGCACGTCGCCGGCCGACGCGCCGACCAGGTGCTCGTCGAACTCGGACGCGATCATCCCGGAGCCGACGCGGTACAGGTAGTCGTCCGCCGTCAGGCCGTCGACCTCTTCCCCGTCCTGGGTGCCGGAGATGTTGATGGTGACGTAGTCGTCCTCGCCGGCGGAGCGCTCGACGACGGTCAGCTCGCCGTACTGGGCGCGCAGCCGATCGACCTGGGCGTCGACCTCTTCCTGGGGAACCTCGGGGCTGGGCACCTCGACCCGCAGGCCGGTGTAGCCGGCGACGTGGATCGTCGGGCGGACGCCCACCACCGCGGTGAAGGTGACGTCGCCGTCCTCCTGGCCCTCGGTGATGTCGAGCTCGGGCTGAGCGATAACGTCGACGTCGTGGTCGACGACGGCCTCGCTGTAGAACTCGGGGATCGCACGGTTGAGCGCTTCGGACCGGGCGTAGCCGGGCCCGATCTGCTTCTCCATGAGCGCGCGGGGGGCCTTGCCGGGACGGAACCCGGGGATCCGCACCTCCTTGGCGATCTCTTTCCAGGCCGCGGCGATGGCCGGCTCCAGCTCGGCCTCGTCCACCTGGACGGTGAGCTTGACCTTCGGTTCGAGGTCGGGGGTGTCGGGAACGGGTTCGAGCGTGGCTTTCACAGGGGCGAGAGCCTACAGCGCCGGTTGCCGGGCTCTCCCATCGCCATGTCGTGCCGGACTCCCCAGCCGAACTCGGGGGAATCAGACCGCTCACACGTCCGAATCCCCCAAGAACAGATCGGACGCGATCGTCGCCGGCCGAACTCGGGGGAATCAGACCGCTCACACGACCGAATCCCCCAAGTTCGGGCGTGTGGGTGGGCAGCGGTCGGCCGACCGGGCCAAGGGGCGCCGGGCGGGCACCGTGCCGGCGACGGGTAGTGTCGTCCGCACGGGACGTGGCGCAGCCTGGTAGCGCACCGGCTTTGGGAGCCGGGGGCCGCGAGTTCGAATCTCGCCGTCCCGACTCACCGGTGCACCGACGCCGACCTCGTCGCACGCGTGGTGACGGCTCCACCGTCACCCGTGGCCGGGTCTGCGCCGCCCGCTGGCGCGTCGCGGTCACAGTCGCGGTCACAACGTTGATGCCGGTCCCCGCTGTCGTCGGTCCCCGCTGTCGCCGATCCCCGCTGTCGCCGATCCCCGCCGCATGCAGGCCGATCAAGCGGTCAGCCGGTTCGAACCGGAGCGCCCGTAGGCTCACAGATCAGGCCGGGCGGTGCCCGGACGAGGCCCCGACCACCGCAGCGGCGGAGGAACCATGACCGACAGCATCCCCACGCCCGACACCCCACCCGGGGTCGGTCCCGACGACCTGCCCGCCGCCGGCACCGCGGACCTCGAGCTGGAAGGCGCACCCGCCGGCTCAACCGCGCTGTCTCGTCTGGAATCGGTCCTGTCGGTGGTGTCACCGCTGACGTCGTCACCGGGCGCACCGCTGGAGACCACCAACTTCGTCCGGTCCGTGCAACCGTCGCTGATGCCGCGGACGTCGCTGCACCAGGGAGCGGTGAGCGGCCTGTCGATCCTGACCGCCCGCAAGGTCAGCCAGATCGTCGAGCACCTCACCAACAGCGTCACGTTCGGCACGAGCTCGCTGACCGTGCGCCTCGCCGCCCGCGCCGCGATGGTCGCCGGCGGCAACGCGCTGGCCAACCACCCTGATCCCGACGACCAGCGCTGGCCGGCGGGCGTCTCCCGCCTCACGGGTGAGCTCCTCCAGCTGGGCGCCGCCGGTGGCGCTCTGTACGACGTGTTGTCCAAGGTCGACCCGTCGCAGAGCACCGATCGACGCAGCGTGCGACGCCTGGCGCTGACCACCGGCGCATCGCTGGGTGTGGCTGCGTGGGCATCCAGGCGCTTCCTGACCGAGCGTCGCGACTTCTTCACCGACGACTTCGACAAGCTCTCGCTCACCCTCCCGCAGACGCTCGGCTACACCGCCGCGATCACCGCGGTCGGCACCGGTCTCGGAGCGTCGTTCAAGCTGACCCGCAACGGTTGGATCCGCTACTTCGGGCCCGGCATCACCAAGAACGTGCTCGGACGCGGCGTCAACGCGGCGATGTGGGCCGGAGCGGTGACAGGTCTGTACTGGACCGGCATCTCCTACATCGGCCGGGCGAACCAGAAGGTCGACCCCGGCTACTCGACGCCTCCGACCGACCCGATGGTGTCCGGGTCGCCAGAGAGCTTCGCCTCCTTCGACGAGCTCGGCCAGCAGGGTCGCCGATTCGTGCTCGACAACGTCGACCCGGCCCTCATCGACGAGACGCTCGACGAGTCCGGCGCCGCGACCCCGATCCGCATCTACGTCGGCTTCAACGACCACCCCATCCACTCGCAGTCCCGAGCCGAGACCGCGCTCGCCGAGCTGGAGCGGGTGGGCGCGTACGACCGCAAGTACCTGCTGCTCGTGTCGCCGACCGGCACCGGTTGGGTCGACCACACGGTGCAGGAGGCCACGGAGTTCTTCACTCGCGGCGACATCGCGACCGTCTGCGTGCAATACGGGCGCTATCCGTCCTTCCTGTCGCTGCAGAAGGTCCGCCAGGGACGCCGGCAGTTCCGGACGCTGGTGCTGGGAGTTCACCAGCGCCTCATGGGCATGGCGCCCGAGGATCGGCCCGAGGTGCTCGTGTTCGGCGAGAGCCTGGGTGCCTGGTCCTCGTCCGACGTGGCGATGAAGTCCGGCATCGAGGGCTTGGACGCCTACAGCATCGATCGTGCGCTGTGGTTCGGCATGCCCCACCTGGCGAAGTGGTCCAAGGCAGGACTCGACCGCCCCGGAGCGATGACCCCGCCCGGCACCGTCGGCGTGTTCGATCGGTGGGAGGAGCTCGAGCAGCTCACGCCCGCCGAGCGCGACGAGCTGCGCGTCGTGCAGCTCAGCCACGACAACGACCCGATCACCCACGTGGACCCGTCGATCCTCTTCCGCCAGCCCGACTGGCTGGGCGAGCCCCGCGGCCGCAACGTTCCGGCCGGCCAGCGCTGGTACCCCGTCGTGACGTTCCTGCAGACGCTGATCGACGCTGCCAACGCCATGCGCAACAGCCCGGGGGACTTCCGCTCGACCGGTCACGACTACCGGGCCGACACCGCCCGGTTCGTCGCCGAGGGCTTCCGACTCCCCTACAGCGAGGCTCAGATGGCCCGGGTCGAGGCCAAGCTGCGCGAGCTGGAGAAGGAGCGCGCCGAACGCATCAAGGGCGACGGATCCGAGACGTCGGACAGGCCTGCCGAGGCTGGCGCTCCGACGGAACCACCGACGTCGCCGACGGCCGCGCCTGCTCCGAGCGCCGCGCTCGGTTCGCGGACGGCGGGTCCGGCGTGGATCCGCAAGTCCGGCATCGGCGGCTGAGCGACCGCGTGCCCGACGACCCTGCGGCGACACCGGCGCGACCGGACGGCCGCGTCGCTCCGCACGACCACGGCGGTCCGCAGTGGTGGGACCCGCTCTCGATCCGACCCGAGCACGCCAACCCCGAGACCGGGCCGGTCCTCGGCGTCCTCGGCATCCTCGTCGGGTCCAACATCATCGCCAACCAGCTCCTCCCGTCCTGGGCCTACCTCCCCTGGAACATCGGCGTCGCCGGAGCACTCGCCGCGGTGGCGCATCGATACGGGCGCACGACCATGGCGGAGCTGGGGCTCTCCAAGGACCGGCTGCTCGACGGGTTGCGCTGGGGTGGGATCGCGGCGGTCGGCGTCATCGGCGTCTGCGCCGCGGGCGCGTTGATCCCGGCCACACAGGAGCTGTTCCACGACGACCGGGCCAAGGACCTCAGCCTGGGGGCGCTGCTGTTGCACGTGGGCCTCGAGATCCCGATCGGCACCGTCCTCGCCGAGGAGATGATGTTCCGCGGCGTGCTGCCGGCGATGTTCCGACGACGCTTCGCCCACAAGCGGAGCTGGGCGGTGCGCGCGGACGTGACCGCGGCCGTGGTGTTCGGCCTGTGGCACGTGCTGCCCTCGCTCGACCTCGCCAGGAGCAACGCAGCGCTCAAGGCGCTGCCGCTCGGGCTCGGGTTGCCGGCGGCCATCGTCGGCAGCGTCGCGGCGACGGCGGCGGCGGGTCTGGGCTTCACCTGGCTGCGCAACCGGTCCGGCAGCCTGCTCGCACCGATCCTCTTGCACTGGTCGATCAACGCGAGCGGCCTGGTTGCCGCCTGGATCGTCCAGCGCTGAACGGGGTCGGAACGAGACGTGTCCGACCGGTGCAGGCCCGGAGCGTGGAGGCGTCCGGACGACGTCAGGGCTCGATGACGAAGACCTCGGTGAGTCCGGTGATGTCGAGCAGACGGATCACCGACGTCGACGGCGAACGGAGCACCACGCGGCCGTCACCCGCCGGACCTCGTGCCAGCACCATCGAACGCAGACCGCTCGAGTCGACGAAGTCGAGCGCGCTGAGGTCGAGGACGATCTCGGCCGCCCCCCCGCCGAGCCGCTCGGTGATCACCTCGTCCAGGCTCGATGACGTCTGCGCGTCGAGGTCACCGCTGATGCGGATCACGTCGTCGTCGACCTCTACGGAGAATGCGTCAGCCATCCTGCTCCCGTCGGCTCGTCCTGGCCCGTGGGCGCCCGACCGACACAACCTACGCCAGCAGCCGACTTCAACGGGCGACGCGTCGTTCCTGGCCGCGTCCCGGATCCACCCGTCGCCCGTGTTCGCACATCGGTGCTCGGCCTGGACTGGACTGGACTGGACCGGACCGGACCGGGCGGAACGACAACCGGTTCGGCTCAGGGTGCCGACCCGACGATGCGGAATCGGTCGACGAGTCCGGTCAGCTCGAAGAGCCGCAGCACGGAGATCGAGGGGTCGACGACCACGACCTGGTGGCCACCGGGACGCAGCGCGTTGTCGAGGCGCACGAACGCCCTGATGCCGCTGGAATCCATGAACGTGACCCCCGACAGGTCCAGCCAGACGTCGTGGTCGGCATCCAGCCGCTGGAGCTCGTGCTCGAGGTCCCCGACGGTGTACGCGTCGAGGTCGCCGGCAACACGAATCGCTCCGTCCTGACCGGTCGTCCGCACCGACATCCGCTCCGTCCCGTCCACACGCGCTCCAGTCGAGATCCGTCGGCCACCCCCGGTTACCGAGTGCCTCAGAAGTACCCGAACCGTCCGACGGCTACTCATCGCCGGGAGAGACTGCCCAGTCCGTTCCAGCCCGGAAGGCGACCGCGCTAGCGTGAACGGACCCTGCGGCAGCAGGGCCCGCGGGTGTAGCTCAATGGCTAGAGTCCCAGTCTTCCAAACTGGTCATGCGAGTTCGATTCTCGTCACCCGCTCCAACGAACGGATCCCAGCGACGGCCGGCCTCGTGACATCCGGATGGCGCGACGGCCGTCGATGCCCCGAGCACCGTTGAGTATCCTCGCCGCCCATGGCGATTCGGGTCGTGGTGGCGGAGGACTCGCTGCTCGTGAGGGAAGGCATCTCCGCGGTGCTGTCGACGGAGCACGACGTCGAGGTCGTGGCGATGTGCGCGGATCTTTCCGAGCTGACTGCGTCGGTCGACGCCCTCTCGCCCGACGTGGTGCTGACCGACATCCGGATGCCCCCGACCGGAACCGACGAAGGCATCCGCTTCGCCGCCGAGCTGCGCGAACGGGCCCCTGACGTCGGCGTGGTCGTGCTCTCGCAGTACGTCGAGCCGGCGTACGCCGTCGACCTGCTGGAGGCTGGCAGCCGCGGGCGGGCCTACCTGCTCAAGGAACGCCTGTCCGACCCGGACCACCTGATCGGGGCGATTCGACAGGTGGCCATGGGCGGGTCCGTGGTCGACCCGCTCGTGGTCGACTCGCTCGTCGCCGGCCGCAGCCGGGCCGTCGCGTCACCGCTGCGCGACCTGACGCCGAGGGAGACCGAGGTGCTCGCAGAGATCGCCCAGGGCAAGAACAACGCTGCGGTCGCCGAGTCGCTCGTGCTGTCGGAACGCGCGGTCGAGAAGCACATCAACTCCCTCTTCGCCAAGCTCGGACTGGGCGCCGAGCCCGACGTCCACCGCCGCGTGAAGGCCGTGCTGCTCTACCTGGCCGATCAGAAGGGGTGAGCGTCGCTGCGCTGGTGGGGATGCCAGCACCACCGAGCGGCACCGGCGGGCACCCTGTGCGGATCGTCCCGGCCTTGGGAAGCTGAGGCGTGTGATGACGTGGATGGAGGATCGAGTGACGAGCACCGATGACGTGAGCGTCCTGATCGTGGACGATCAGGCGACGTTCCGCTCGACAGCGCGCACGGTGGTCCTCCTCGCGGACGGCTTCACGGTCACGGCCGAGGCGGAGAGCGGCGAGGAGGCCGTGGAGGCTGCGCAGGAGGTGCGTCCGGACCTGGTGCTGATGGACATCAACCTCCCCGGCATCAACGGGATCGAGGCGACACGACAGATCGTCGAGCGCGCGCCCGAAACCGTCGTCGTGCTGATGTCGACCTACACGGCTGCCGACCTGCCGGCCGATGCCGCCGACTGCGGTGCCCGCAGCTACGTGCACAAGGAGGACCTGTTCCCCGACGTGCTCACCGATGTGTGGGCCCAGCACGGCTGAGACCCGGCTCCTCCCGTCGGGGCGAACACCGTCCGGCCAGATCAGTCGGATCAGTCGGATCGGTCCGATCAGTCGGATCAGTCCGACTCGTCGAGCGGGATGAAGCCCCGGATCTGCGTCCCGGCTCCCGGCGCAGACTCGACCTCCACGTGGCCGCCCATCGCACCGACGCGGTCCTCCATGTTGACGAACCCGTGGCCGATGGCTCGCCCGTCGATGACGAACCCCGCGCCGTCGTCGAGCACCGCGAAGCGCAGCCCCGAGTCGTCGCGGACCACGCTCACGGTGACGACCGATCCCTCTCCTGCGTGCTTCCCCGCGTTCTGCATGGCCTCCAGGCAGCAGAAGTAGACCGCCGCCTCGACCTCTGTGGGGAACCGGCCGATCTCTGCGTCCACTTCGACGACGGTGACGAGCGCCGAGCGGTTGGCAGCAGTCCGCAGCGCCTCGGGTAGGCCCCGGTCCCGCAGCAGTGGCGGGTAGATCCCGTGGGCCAGCTCACGCAGCTCCCCCACTGCGACCTGGACGTCCTCCCTGAGCTCCTCCAGCATCCCGGCGGCAGCGTCGGGGTCCTTCTCCATCACCTTGCGCACGAGTCCCACCTTGACCGCCAGTGCCACCAGGTGCTGCTGGGCTCCGTCGTGGAGGTTGCGCTCGATCGCGCGACGTGACTCGTCGGCAGCGGCCACGATGCGGGCCCGAGAGGCGACGAGCTCCTCGTTGCGTTCCTGGAGCTGCTCCAGGCTGTCCTGCAGCGCCGAGTCGAGGCGCACGTTGTGGAGGGCCAGGCCGACCTGACGGGACAGGTCGGCCAGCACCCTGTCATCCTCCTCGTCGAACGACGCGTCGTTCGGGCCACGCTCGACGACGATGAGACCCAGCAACGCACCGAGATGCGCGACCGGTGCAACCCGGATGATCCGGTCGCCCCGACCGTCGAGCAGGTCGGGCATCCACACCGCGAGCCACCCGTTGCCGGCCACATGGGTGCGGCTCGCGACAGCGAGCTCCTCATCCGACAGCCGGACCTCGCCCGGGCCGGCGTCAGGTACGGCGACCTGGCGTTCGAGCTGGCCGTCGGTCCCCGTCCAGACCTCGGCGCGGGTCACGTCCATGGACTTCCGCAGCGACTCCGCCAGCTGTCGGAGGAGCTCGTCCATGGGCACCGACCGGGACATGCGGGTGGCGAAGGTTCGCAACGCCTCGTCGGGCGCGCTGCGTTCGCCGTAGACGCGCTGGTTGGCGAACTCCTCGAGCCGACGACGGGCGGGGAAGCTCAGCGCCGCGGCGACCGCAGCGGCCACGAGCGACAGCGCCAGCACCGTGCGGGCCTCGTCGCTCGGGGTGCCCTGCAGGCCGAGCACGACCACCACGTACACGCCCATGACCAGGGCGACCAGCCCGATCGTCACGATCGTGTGGACCAGCACCCGATCGACACGTCCGAGCGCCGGCTCGAAGGTGGCCGCCACGAAGCCGACCGGAACCAGCACCGTGGCCGCGACCGCCACGAGCTGGGGCTCGCTCGGCCATCCGGTCAGCACCTCGAGCGCCCAGACCCCAAGCGCGATGGCCACGGCGACGAGGGCACCCCAGCCGTCCCACTGCAGCCGGGATCGGTCACGGGCGCCGGCGCGCTTGCACGTCTCGAAGAACACCGCACAAGCGGCGACGGCGGCCACCACGTACCAGATGACGAGCAACGCTGTCGGGAGATCCGGCCGACCGATCGCACCGGTCGCCCCGACGATCGCCGCACCCACGTACCCGGCGATGACCACCGCGCGCCCTCGCGACGTCGCCGCTGACCCGGCCGGCGCGGTGCCGGCCAGGTGCAACACCACTGCGGGCAGCAGCGCCACCGTCACCGCCCGAGTCACGCCTGCCGCCCCTGACAGGTCGGTCTGGGCGAGCGCCACCAGGTCGATGCCGACGACGGCCGCTGCGAACGCCACGAGCGCGCCGATCGGCTCCTCCGGCGTGCGCCACGCGATCCACACCGCCGACAGGCCCCATGCGGCCGCGGCCGCCGCCACGACCCGGCCGGCCGTCGTGTCGAGGCGCGGAGCCGCAACCGCTGCCGAGGCGATCGCCAGGGCGGCGATCACGAACGCCAGGACCATCGAGCCGTGGCGCCAGACCGTCCGTCCCGGGGCGGTGTCGACCGCCACGGCGCCGGTCGGATGCGGGCTCTGGTCCGTCACGGCTGCCACTGGCGTCGCCTCCTCGCTGGTTCGGTCTTCATTGGCCCTCAGCTCTCGGGCCGTGTCCACGACCGCAGCGCGTCGAGCGGGCCAGACCGCCAACGCGACGCCGAGCACGACGACGCTCTGCGTCCTGACCATCCCGCGGACTGTCGAGCGGAGCGCCGCCTGACGCGGCATCGCCGGCGGCCGAGCGGACGGTGGCGGTGCGGTGCACGCCGGCTGCCGTGGCGAGCACGACCGACACCACCACGGCGCTCAGCGCGCCCAGCAGCGCCAGCTGGCCAGCCCGGCCCCTTCGGGTCGCGTCGGCGAGCATCGAAGCAGCAACGATGCCACCCGCGCCGGACCTCGACCGGACGGGCGCGACCCCGGCGTCGGACGCACCGACGACGACATCGGTCGTCATCCCGACTCCGTCGCGGTGTTCACCTCTTCGCGCTCGATGGTGCCGTCCTTCATGTGCACGACGCGGTCCGCTCCGGCAGCGACCTCGGCGGAGTGCGTGACCATGATGATCGTCTGGCCCTCGTCGTGCAGACGGCGGAACAGCTCGAGGACCTCTCGGCCGCCGTCGCTGTCGAGCGCACCGGTCGGCTCGTCGGCGAGCAGCAGCGTGGGTTCGTTCGCGAGCGCCCGGGCGATCGCCAGGCGTTGGCGCTGACCGCCCGACAGGACGGCTGGCACCTCGCCGGTCTTGTCGCCGAGGCCGAGCAGATCGAGCAGGTCGCGCGCACGGGTCTCCGCGGCGCGTCGCTTCACTCCGGAGATCACAGCGGGCAGGACCACGTTCTCCATCGCCGTCATGCCCTCGAGCAGGTTGAAGAACTGGAAGACCATGCCGATCCGGCGACGGCGCATCTTGGCCAACCAGTCCTCGTCCCGGCCGGTGATCTCCTCATCCGCGATGCGGATGGTGCCCTCGTCCGCGATGTCGAGGCCGGCGACGAGGTTGAGCAGGGTCGACTTGCCGCAACCGGACGGGCCCATCACAGCGATGAACTCCCCTCGTTCGACCTGGAGGTCGACGCCGCGCAGCGCTCGCACGGGTGCGAGCTCTGCTTCGAAGGTCCGTCGGACGCCGTGGACGTCCAGCACCACCGGGCCGACGGCGTCGTCGTCTGCGACGACTCCACCGGAGTCGATCGACTCCTCCACCATGACGTCCTCTTCGACGGCGATCTCGGTCACTTCGGTCATCGGTCCCTCTCCCATCGTGAGATGTCGCTTCCAGCCATGTCTGCTGCACCAGCACCCGAGCCGCCGTCCGCGGTGACCGCTGCTGCGGGGACCGGAACGACCAGCCGGTGGCAGCGCACCGGGGTGTCCCTGCCCTTCACCTTCTCCACACCCATCTCCTCGGTTGCCCACGCACCGCCGAGCGCGTGCAGCGTGGCGTCGCTCAGCACCGTGGTTCCGGCCGGGCGGGCCAGGTCCTGAAGTCGCTGGGCGAGGTTCACTGTGTCACCGACGAGCGTGTACTCGTAGCGTTCCGCACTGCCCAGCATGGCCGCGGCGACCTCTCCGGTCGAGAGTCCGATGCCGAGACCGAACGGCGAGCGCCCTTCGGTGACCCATCGCTCGTCGAGTGCCGCCTGACGTTCGTGCATCCCGAGTGCGGCCCGGACCGCAGCGTTCGCGTGGTCCTCCTGGGGGAACGGCGCGCCGAACACCGCCATCACGGCGTCGCCGACGTACTGCATCACGGTGCCACCGGCGTCGAGGATCGCCTCGTTCATCGCAGCCCGATGCTGGTCGAGCTGGCCGGCGAGCACGGTCGGGTCGGTGCGCTCGGCGATCGCCGAGTAGCCCCGCACGTCCGACATGAGCACCGTGACGACGAGCCGCTCGGTCCGATCCACCGCCCCGTCATCGGCTCGGAGCTTGTCGGCCAGGCCGCCCGGGAGCATCCGGCTGAGCGTCTCTCCCTGCTCCTCGCGGTCGATGATCGCCTTCTGCAGGAGCCGGAGGCGACGCAACGCGCTCTCCCGTCCGGCGCTCGCCCCCCGCGCCAGCTTGAGGAACAGCTCCTCGACGTCGTCGTTGATCGCCTTGGGCGTGGTCCTCTGCGCCGCGGCGATCGCCTTGACCGGCCGACCCTCCGCCACCTGCCGCAGCAGCTCCTCCTCCTGCGGGTCGAGCTCGGCGTCGTCGGACACCGGCGCCACGAGCGCGTGCACGATCTGCGGATCGAGCATCGATCCCCCGGTCGCGACCTCGCGTATGGCGCGGGCGAGCTGGTTGCCGTCACCGACGCGGTCCTTGAGCAGGTACGCGGAGCTGGCCGCACCCTCTGCCAGCAGGGAGATCGCGTACTCGGGGTCGTCGTACTGGGACAGCACCACGATCCCGGTGCCCGGGTGGCGCTTGCGCACCTCCTTGGCACCCTCGATCCCCTCGTCCTGGAAGTTCGGCGGCATGCGGATGTCGGTCACGACCACCTTGGGCACCAACTCGTCGGCGGTGCTGACGAGGCCGTCGAGATCCGCGGCGACGCCGACGACGACGATGTCGTCCTCGAGGCCGAGCAGCGCCCGGACACCTTCTCGGACGATGAGGTTGTCGTCCGCGAGCACGACCGTGATGGCGTGCTCGTCGATCGCTCCGGCGTCGTCGAGTGCGGATGGTTCCACGGCGTCCACGTGACCATCACACTCTGTGAGCGCCTGAAGCGGAAGGTGCCCACCACGATTCGTCCGGGGGGTGCAGGCACCACCCACGGACGCCCGCCAGCACCGTGTTCGACGCGACCGCCGTCTCGTACCTTCCATCTGTGCCCCCGAGACGGGCCACCCGGACCGAGCGCCGCCGACCGACCGGCAGCGCATCGCATGCATGGAGGACTCCGATGGAACACCGCCCAGCTCGACGTACCCGCCCGAACCGCACCAGGGTCGCGGCCATCACCTTCGGAGCCATCGCACTGCTGAGCCCACTCGCAGCTTGCGGGGACAGCGACGACTCGTCGAGCACCACCGAACCCGACACCACATCGGAGTCAGGCTCCGGTGGCGCCGCCGAGACCCAGGAGTTCTGCGAGCAGGCGTTCACCACAGATGCTGCGATGTCGGCAGCGACGAACGGCGAGGAGCCGGACCAGGCGGCGGTCGATGCCGCCAAGGCGGAGCTGACCACCCTGAAGGAGACCGCCCCCGACGACGTGGCCGATGTCGCCGACGCGGTCGCCTCGTCCAGCGAGGAGCTGTTCACCGCCCAGGGACCTCCGTCGGAGGCGTTCACGAGCTCGTTCGGCGAGCTCGTCGGTTGGATGGCGGACAACTGCGGCTACCAGGTGGTCGACGTGAGCGCCAAGGAGTACGCGTTCACGGACCTGCCCGCCGAACTGGACCCCGGCAAGACGATCGTCCGCCTGACCAACACCGGCAACGAGGTGCACGAGATCGCGTTCGCCAAGCGCAAGGACGGCACCACCGAGCCGCTCGAGGAGCTGCTGGCCCTGCCCGAGGAGGTGGCCGGCGCCAAGATCGACTTCCTGAGCTCGGGGTTCGCCATGCCCGGTGGATCCGGAGCCGCGATGCTCGACCTGTCGAAGGGCGACTACATCGCCGTGTGCTTCGTACCGACCGGCACCACCGCAGAGGCCATGGCATCTGCGGACGGCCCGCCCGCCGATGCCATGCCACACGCCATGCAGGGCATGACGGGAGAGTTCACCGTCAGCTGATCTCGACCGGTCGCGACGTCGGCCGCCCCTGGCCCACGACGACGACCACCCCACCGAACGCAGAGGATCGAACGCAGAGGAGCGTCACATGCGCATCGAATCGTCCGTCACGTCGTTGAGCTGGATCCCATCAGAGGCGGTGGTCGGCCCGATCAACAAGACCGTCTTCAACTCCGGCGTCACCCACTACGACCGGCCGCTCCCCGACCACGTCGAGGACCTGGAGGCGTTGCGAGACGAGGACGCGTTCCGCTTCGGGAACCGTCTCGAGGCCTGGGCCGAGGTGGAGGACGGCCGGATCGTCGCCGCCGGCCACACGGGCTGCGGCCTGATGGGTGCCACGACGGTTCGACTCGGCCGCCGCTCCGCGACGTTCGCGGCGGTCGAGTTCCCCGACCTCCGCAACGAGCCCGAGCTCGGCGGCACGAGCGTCCGCTTCACCCAGACCGCCGGGGGTCACACAGCGCTGCCGGGACCCCGCCGAGTGGCCCACCCGCCGTTCGTGAAGTGGGAGGCGCCGACGGTCTGGACCACGCTCGAGCTCGTCATCCATGCCGATGGCACGGTGGAGCGATCCCTGTCAGGAGCGAGCGCCTTCCCCCGCCACTGGCTGTACGACGACCACCTCGACCTGGTCGCCAAGGCCGGGCTGGCCGACTTCACCGAGTGGTTCCGCCACTCGTTCGGCGCACGGACGCCATGGGGAGACGCCGACACGCCCGCGCTCGTCACGACCGTGGAGACCGCCCTCGAGCGCCGGCTCTCGAGCGTGGTCATGGGCGAATCCCGCCCCGAGATCCGTGAGCTGCCGGCCGGCGCCGAGCTCACGCACCAGGGAGAGACCTCGAACGGCGAGATCTACCTGCTGCTCGACGGCGTGCTCGGCGTCGACGTCGACGGCGAGGTCGTGGCAGAGGTCGGTCCAGGCGCCATCCTCGGCGAGCGCGCCGCGCTCGAGGAGGGCCAGCGCACCTCGACCCTGGTCGCCCGAACCCGCGTCCGGGTGGCGGCCACAGCAGTGGACGAGCTCGACCCCGAAGCGCTGGCCGAGGTGGCGACCGGACATCGACGGGAGGACGGTTGAGGCTGCACCTCCTCGGGGTCCGCGGATCGACGCCGGCATCCGGCCCGCAGTTCGTCGGGGTCGGAGGCCACACCTCGTGCGTCGCGGTCACCGCGGCGGGGCAGGCCCGACCCGCGATCGTCCTCGACGCGGGGACCGGCCTGCGGAAGCTGTCAGCGCTCCTCGGCGGCGACCCGTTCCGGGGGACGCTGCTGCTGACGCACCTGCACTGGGACCACACCCAGGGGCTCCCGTTCTTCGCCGCCGGCGACCGGCTCGACGCCCACGTCGACGTCGCCATCCCGGCGCAGCTCGACGCCCGGTCCTCGGCCGTCGAGCTCATGGCTCGGGCGATGTCGCCGCCGCACTTCCCGATCGGTCCCGACGGACTGCTCGGCGACTGGAGCTGGCGCTACATCGACGAGGGCCGGAGCCTGATCGAGCAGATGGAGGTCGACGCGTTCGAGGTGCCCCACAAGGGCGGAACCACCTTCGGCTACCGGTTGGAGGACGGCGCGGGATGCGTGGCGTACGTCCCTGACCACCAGCCACCGCTCGACGGTCCGGATCCGGCCGCCGTCGAGCACGTCCGGGGCGCCGACGTGCTCCTGCACGACGCCCAGTTCACCGAGGTGGAGCTGGAGCTCGCCCAGGCGTACGGCCACGCCACCGTCGAGCAGGCCGTCGAGTTGGCGATCGCCGCCGAGGTCGGGCACCTGGTGCTGTTCCACCACGGGCCCGGCCGAACCGACCTCGAGGTGCAGCGCATCGAGGAGACGGCGGCCACCGCTGCCGCCTCGGTCGGGTCGCCGCTCGTCGTCACCGCCGCGCGCGAGGGCACGGTCGTCGATCCGGTGCCCGCTACCGTCAGGTCGTGGCCGACTCCCACCACCTCCCGCCCCTGACCGGCGTCACGAAGGCTCCAGAGCCGGTGCGCACCGCGCTCGTGCTCGGCGCCACGAGCGACATCGCCGTCGCCATCGTCGCTCAGCTCGCTCGTGAAGGGCTGCACCGCGTCGTGCTCGCGGCGCGGGACCCGGATGCCGCCACCGCTGCGGTGTCGGCCGTGGCACCGACCTTGGAGGTGGAGGCCGTCGCGTGGGATGCGCTCGAGGTCGACGGCCACCGCGGCCTCTTGGATCGTGCCGAGGAGCACCTCGGGCGGATCGACCTGGTCCTGTGCGCCGTCGGCCTCCTCGGCCACCACGCCGGCGCGTCGATGGGTCCCGTCGACGTCGAGCGCATCGTGCGCACGAACTTCGCCGGACCCGCCGCGGCGCTGGCCGCCGCCGGTCAGCACCTGAGGGAGCGCGATCACGGCACGATCGTCGTGCTGTCGTCGGTGTCGGGGTTGCGGGCCCGGCGGTCGAACTTCGTGTACGGGTCGACCAAGGCAGGCCTGGACGTGTTCACGCAGGGCCTGTCCGACTCGCTGGTCGGCACCGGTGTGCGCTGCGTGATCGTGCGGCCGGGCTTCGTCCGATCACGCATGACCGAAGGGCTCGACCCGGCGCCGTTCAGCACCGATCCGGCCACGGTGGCCCGGGCGACGGTGGCGGCGCTGCGCGATCCGCGACGGGAGGTCGTCTCGGTGCCGCGGATCCTCGGACCGCTGTTCGGCGTGATCCGGATGCTGCCGCGCCCGCTGTGGCGACGTGTCGCCGGCGACCGCTGAGCGAGCGAACCCCGGGCCTGCGCTGGCGAACCCGGCGCCTCGGCGAGCGTTCGCCGCAGCACACCGCGGTCAGGCGTCGTCAGCCGCCAGGTTCAGCGCTGCGCTGTTCATGCAGTAGCGGAGCCCGGTCGGTCGAGGACCATCGGGGAACACATGGCCCAGGTGGGCGCCGCAGCTCGCGCAACGCACCTCGGTGCGGGCCATGCCGTGGGTCCGGTCGGTGATCTCCTGGACGGCGCCGGGGCTCACCGGCTCCCAGAAGCTCGGCCAGCCGGATCCCGACTCGTACTTGGTGTCGCTGCGGAACAGCGGCGCGTCGCAGACGATGCAGTGGTACGTGCCGTCATCGTGGCAGTCCCAGTAGATCCCGGTGAACGCCTGCTCTGTTCCCGATTCCTGGGTGACGTGCCACTGGAGGGAGTCGAGACGGTGCTTCAGCCCGTCGAGGTCACCGGTGGTCATGAGCTCCTCCTGGGGGATCCCATCGCTGGGCAGGGACGTGGACGGGGGCGGGCGGCGGCGCGGGCACGCCGGAGCGGGGGATCGCTCCCGACGACGCGAGCCGACCCAACGTGATCGCCCGGTCGATCGCCGCGGGGGTCAGCAAACCGACGGGTCGACCCTGGTCGACCACGACGGCGATGCCGCCGGTCTGGACCTGCAGCCGGTCGAGGACGGCGGTGACCCGCTCGGTGGGAGTGGCCGTGGGCAGCTGCGCCGCAGGGAGCATCACGTCACCCACCATCGTGGTGGACCACCGCTCGCTCGGAAGACGGCGCAGATGGGTGAGGGTCAACGCGCCGACCAGGTGGTGGTCGACGTCGAGCACCGGCACGGCAGCTCGTGAACCCCCTTCCGCCAACGGGCCGGCCACCGCGTCGGCGACCGTGGTCCACGTCCTCGTCGACGCCGGGTCTCGTTCCATCGCATCGGAGACCGACATCGAGCCGAGCGCCGCTTCGCTCGCGTAGCGAGCCTCCTCGGCACGCGCTGCGGTCATGAGGAACCAGCCGATCATGATCGTCCAGAGACCGCCCCCGCTGCGCAGCAGGAACACCTCCGCCACCCCGATGGCGACGATCAGCATGGACACGATGCGGCCGCCACGCGCCGCCCACAACTTGGCCTGGAGCCGATCGCCGCGCACCATCCAGATCACCGCAGCCAGCACCCGACCTCCGTCGAGCGGCGCGCCGGGAAGCAGGTTGAACACAGCGAGGAACCCGTTGATGAGCCCGAGCCAACCGAGCGCAGCGACGTAGAGCCGGGGCACGCCGAGCTGGTCCAACGCGAACGCCGCACCGAGCGAGAGCGCGGCGACACCGAAGCTCATGGCCGGCCCGGCCAGAGCGATCCGCAGCTCGGCGCCGGCGCTGCGCGCCTCGGAGCGGAGCTCGGCGACGCCACCGAACATCCACAGCGTGATCCCTGCCACCTCGATGTCGTTGCGCCGAGCCACCAGCGAGTGGCCGAGCTCGTGGGCCAGGAGGGAACCGATGAACAGCAACGTCCCGAGCGCGGCAACCGACCAGTAGGCCGTCGTGGCCAGACCGGGCGCCGACGTGGGCAGGATCGACGACGCCAGGATCCAGGTCAGCAGGCCGCCGAACAGCAGGACCCCGAGGTCCGCCGCGACCTCGATGCCGAAGATCCGTCCGAGCCGAACACCCGAAGTGCGCACTGCGCTCCTCCCTGTCGTGTCGGCAACCTACCCCGCACGCGGGCGATCCGATCGGGCGCCCGCAGCCGTGCTGAGAGGGCTGCGAGCCGCGGACATCCGGTCGAAGGATCGACGACAGGACCCTGGACCGGCCCCGACACCTGGGTCGGAGCAGCAACAGACCCCCGGCCGGAGAGTAGGAGGGAAGGGAAGAACCCTACGGCCGGGGGTCGTTGTTCCTTCGTTATACACCGACCGAACGCTCCGCGCGCGCTCACTCAGGGGGTGAAGCCGATCACACTGGGTGGATCTTCTCAGGAACGTGGATCTTCTCAAGAACGGCGCCATGCTCCGCCGCAGCGCTCGGCTTCGCTGCGGCTCAGCGGCGCACGAGGTGCAAGGTGGTGACGCCCTCCACGTCGGTGGTCCTGGTCGGGTCCAGACGGAACCCCTCGGGGTGCTCCCAGTCCGCCAGGTCCTGCGCCGTCGTCGACGGGTGCGTGAGCAGCAGCCGGACCAGCGCTCCCTTCAGCAGCTTGTTCCAGTGCGCCACCGCGACCAGCTCACCGCGCTGGTTCGGTTCGAGGAACGTGACCGTGTGCTGGGACACGCCGGGCAGTCGCACAGCGGCGGAGTGCTCGACGGGGAGCAGGTTCCACACCCTGCGTCCTCGGGCCCGCTCCGCGATCGCAGCGCTCACCGGGTCGCGCCACCACGTCGACAGCTTGCGGAGCGCACCGAGCGAGACGCTCATCTTGAGCTTGTGGTCCGGGATCGGGTCCGACGGGACGACCAGCCCGAACACGGCCGACAACACGAGCACCGACGTGTCGGCCCGACGCCGGGCGGCGGTGGGCAGGCCGGAGAGGTCGAGCGCATCGTAGAGGACGCCGGTGAACCGCTCGGCGGCGGGCATGGTGGGTGACGTGGCGACGTTGCGGTTGGCCTCGGTCGCCGCGGCGAGCGCGTCGCCCTTCACGCCGAGCATCCGGTGGCGCTCCACGGCGTTGCGCCGCATCGCAGTGCGCAGAGCCGCCATCACCCGCTGGCGTCGGTCGTCGAGGTCGACGGCCATCGTGGCGGGTGCCCACGCCGGGCCGTCTCCGCCGGGGGCCTTGCCCTCCGACGGCGGGATGAGGATCAGGGGCTTCGTCGACACGGCCGCAGATGCTCGCGCGCCGCGGCCATCGCGTCGGACACCGGCGTCGCTTGCAGCACCCCCGGCAGGACTCGAACCTGCGACCGTCGGATTAGAAGTCCGCTGCTCTGTCCAGCTGAGCTACGGGGGCGAGCGCGATGCCGGGGACCGACGGCCCGAAACCGGACTGCAGGTGCCCGGTCGGCACCGTATATGCTCGCCGACCTTGTCATGGTGGCCGTAGCTCAGCCCGGTTAGAGCGCCAGGTTGTGGCCCTGGAGGTCGGGGGTTCAAGTCCCCTCGGTCACCCCATCGCGGCAGGCTCCACCGGTTCGGGTCGGTGGTGCCGGGTCGCTACAATCAGATCTCCGCCGGGTTCGCCCGGCGGAGGAACATGCGCCTCTAGCTCAATTGGCAGAGCATCGGACTCTTAATCCGCTGGTTCCGGGTTCAAGTCCCGGGGGGCGTACTGCGAGAAGGGCCCGGACCGTGTTGGTCCGGGCCCTTCTGCGTTCCGTTGATCCGGACCTACGGCGATCAGGCGGCGTTGAGGCCGACTCCCGGCGCGAGGGCGGACCGATCAACATCCGCGCCGCCGAAGCCGAGCACGATGTGGGAGATGCCGGGGATCAGGAACAGGAAGATCTTCCACCCCAGCTCCTTGCCGAACAGCTCGGCGGTGTCGTTCGCCAACATCCACATGGCGATGATGTTGATGCAGGGGATGAGGCTGAGGATCAGCCACACGACCGGCTCGTGGGTCCCGCGGGCCTTGAAGAGCATGTAGACGTTGACGAGCGGGATGATGCCCATCCAGCCGGGCAGGCCCAGCTTGGTGAAGACCTTCCAGTACCCGACCAGGAAGACCACGAAGACCGCCAGGTAGATGACGACCAGGATGCCGATCGCGCCACCGGTGGCGGCGTCGTTGGTCTCTCCGTACTGAGCGAGGGTGGCGAGCATGGATCCTTACCTCCTGTCGAGGCCCACACGGTGCGGAGTCCCTCGATTCCCATCGAGCGTACGGGGAGGGTCGAGCGAATCGGCGCGACGACGGCGTCACGACAGGCCGCTTTGTCATGCAGGGGACACCCGTTCGGGTGTCCCCTGCATGACAAAGCGCCGTCGGTTCCACGGGTTGAACGCCAGGGCCTGCTGTACCCGGGGCAAGGTCGTGCGTGCCATCAGGCGAGCGCTCCGGACGGCGCCGAGCTCGGCGGCGTTCAGGTCGTCGAGTCCGAGCAGGTGCCGCAACCGGGCGGGCAACAGCTCGGTGGTGATCCAGTTCAGTGGGACCAACGACTGATCCGGCAACCACCGCAGCCCGGGCCGCATCAGCGAGCGAGCGATGTCGAGCGTGTCGGCGGACGGCTCGAGGGTCGCGAACTGGCGGGCGACGTAGGTGCGGAACGCGTCGAGGTTCTCTGGGATCACCTCGTCGGGGATGGCGAACGCGCGGGCGAGGAGCTTGGACTCCTGGAAGAACCTCTCCCTGTCGCCGCGATCCATGACCCCGACGTA